>Ga0116200_10000633_pt1 | contig 12104 bp, 11 predicted proteins | sample Mar14436cmmetaG_FD_94478 | JGI IMG/M metagenome (GOLD analysis project Ga0116200, IMG submission 94478) | Marine hydrothermal vent microbial communities from Guaymas Basin, Gulf of California to study Microbial Dark Matter (Phase II) - Marker... ... | reverse complement strand
GTTTCGGGATGTGCCGGTGGATCATTCTGCTCTTTCCCTCCAGTCCCTCCATCTCCATGGTAAAAAGTCGCCATGAATCGCCCCGTGCCCCCTTTATTCTGAAGGCAAAGAGGGGCAGTATCCTTGACTGGATGCACCGTCGGTGCATGTCCTCTGCCATGCGCTGCATCCTGCCTCCTTCATGGCTGAACATGATGGTGGGCTCCTTTCGCACCTTTATCTCAACTATGAAGGAGATGTCGCCTCTCATGGCAACGAGGTCGGCAATGCCCAGCGAGCCGGCTGCCCTCACGGTGATGAAGGGATTCTCGATTATTTTCAGATAATTGGCCCGCTCTTCCGCGGTACAGCTTCTGGTTATTCTTTCGATTACGTCCCGGTTACCGGCAAGGATTTCCCTCAATTCCCGTTCGTACCCGCTCATGGGTTCAGTAGCCTCCTATTTTCAGTGATGGGTCGCCGAGGAGGACGAATGCCTGTATGGTGTGGAGATGGTACCTCTCGTAGGGAATTTTGAAATGGTCGGTGTATGAGCCCACCGCATATGCCCAGCACTCGCCAAGATACTGTCTGCCCTCCATGCCGTAGGCCTTGAAAAATTCCAGCTGCATGTATCCGTACCCGGATTCCGCACAGTCAGGATCGTTGACTCCGTCGCCATCCAGGTCGCCATCCTCACCGGGTGTGGCCACGGGAAATGCGGTGTAGCCGAGTGCTGCGATGGCCCCGCCGTTCCACTTTCTGGCAAACCACCAGGAAATTCCCTCCGGCCATGGGATACCGCCCGTCCACGGATGCACCGTAAGACTCATGTTGAACATGGCGGTATGGCATCCCCCTATGACCGCAATGGGATATTCTTTGTTGAAAAAGAGCGGCAAATCGTATACTTTGAGGCCGTCCTCCCACTGGTCAAACCCGTTCACCTTATGGGTACTCCAGTAAATGGGGCTTCCGTGCCCGTGGAGATGAATGAATGCAGCGCCCTTGTCAAGTCCGGCCTTCATCCGCGCAGAGGTGACATCGCCGTTGCTCACGTACACCTTCTCTCCCTCGAATCCCGGCAAATAGGAGAGCGATTTGTCGCACACGATCTCCCCCTCTATTCCTTCCATCTCGAAATTGTCTCCACCGGCAAGCACAATGCGCTTGCTTGCGGTGGTACTCTCGTAGGAGATGGTCTTTTCAATCATTATCTTCAATTCAGCGCTGCTCCTGCACGCCCATCTGCCCACATACACATCGGGATACAGATCGAGTTCATCCTTCAGTTGCGTGTCGAATTTTCCCCACTCGCTGTACACCCCGTTGCTATCGGTGTCCCACGAGGAGAATAAGTAGTTTGCATCGTAGATATCTGCATAGTAGAGGTCGCTCATGTACTGGTGTTCATCGGCCCAGAATACGTGCACGTACCGCACCGGAATGAACCAGTCCTCCTGCACCCCCGGCTTTCTGCCGCCGACGAGCAGGACATACTGTATGCCCCATTCCTCCACCGCATCTTTGATGAAGTACTTGAGTTTCTCGGCGGTATCCCTGCCCTGCACCTCAAAGTATTCTCCATTGAGCATGCACTCAAGGCATACCACCTTGGTTTTTATGCCGTGACTCTCCTTGTGTGCCACGAGGGGTTCAATATCGTCCTCCCATGCATTGGGACAGACAATCAGCAGGTCGTAGGCATCATTTGCGAACAGCGGCTGTGCGGGCGGTTCATAGGATACGGTCACCTCAAAGCTGTCGGTGGCGATGACCTCACCCGCCACGTATCTCACCGGATACAGGTAAAGAGAGAGAATGGTCACGTGCTGGCCATTCACCATTCCTCCCTTGGCATCGTAGGTGTACCATGTTTCTGGATACACAATATCTGCATCATAGCTTCCCTCTCCTATGGTGAATCCCGGCGGAGAGCGGATGGGAGAGGCAGGAAGTTCGATATTCCCCAGAGTGTTCACCTCAACGGGATGCGCCTCCACGGTGAAGGTGCTCCCGGCAGGAAGTATGTATGTCCTGGTGTACACGGGGACAACCGGCCTGTGTTCCACCGCCAGACTCCCGCAGTTGTCCATGGAGATGGTGGTGGTTTCAGTCACCGGCTCAGAAAGGGCAATGTGCTCGTTATGATGCACTGTTTCTTCATCAGTAATTGATACATGATTCATAGTGCTCATGGCACCCATGGTCACAAACAGAATAGCCACACATAGTGCAAGAGATTTCATGAAGGTATATTGAATAGTTATTTTTAAGCTTTGAGATGTCAACGGGGCTGCTCATCTTTCACCATGGCACCCCACTTTTCATAAGGATGAACGGCGATATCGCTGTTTATAAATGCCCGTGAAGAATAGAGTCGCTTCATGAGCAGGGCATTGCTTCCGGTTTATACCCTTCTCCTTCTCCAGAGAATGAGTGCCACGGCAATCCCGGAGAGGGCCACTGCCACCTCGAACCCGGGAGCCTGTTTCCCCGCCCTCACATATGCGATGCCTGATTTGAAAACCATGCCTTCCCTGAGCGCATCGTAGGTTATCTTATATTTCCCATCCTCCAGTTTCTGAGTCACCTGCATGGTGAATACGAACGTGCGGGTTTCCTCCTTCGGGATATTCAGCGTGATGGTGGTATTCCCGCCGATGACGGTGAATTTATCCCCGGGGTCAATGGTTATGGTATAATTCCCGGTCTCGTTTGCCATGATTTCAAATCTCAATTCAAAGGTTTCCCCCACATCGGTTCCTGTCTTCGGGCTGTTGTGCCACACCGAGGGGGCCGCCTGTGCCAGCGGCAAAAACACACAGAGTGCCGCGACAACCGCATATATTATTTTTGCCCTCATCAATATCAATTCCCTGTGGCTATTTAACCATTTCTGATTTTCCGGCATGCCTGCTTTTTGGCATGATGAGTGGTGTGCACTTACGTGATTATGTTATCCGTTGAATTCACCGGTGTGCTGATGTTGCACAGGCTTCCACCGGACACCACAAAAACTTAGTACAATCCTCTCATTTTCTGATGAGGGTTTGCCATGACAGCCATAACAGGAGCGCATTTCATTGCAGGTGAGGAGAGCAGGGAGGGAAGAAACATTTTCACCGGGGTTAATCCCCGCACCGGGGAGAGGAGCACGGTGCAGTTTGCCGATGCCACACCCGATGAAATAGACCGGGCCATAACGGAGGCGAAGGCGGCCTTTGAAATCGTGAAAGCGTACCCGGTGGAGAAACTGGCGTTGTTTCTGGAAACGGTTGCCGGGGAAATACTCCGGCTTGGCGATGTGCTGCTACGCACTGCGGACTGGGAAACCGCCCTTGGCATTCCGCGCCTCACGGGTGAGAGGGAACGCACATGCAATCAGCTGAAGGCGTTTGCCGGATACATCCGCGAGGGTTCCCATGTTGATGCGATCATCGACACCGGAGATCCCGACATACGGAGAATGCTGTTTCCCATAGGACCGGTTGCCGTATTAGGTGCAGGCAATTTTCCCTTTGCATTCGGGGTCTGCGGGGGCGACACCGCCTCAGCGTGGGCAGCGGGATGCCCGGTGGTGGTGAAGGGTCATCCATCCCATCCCCAGACGTCTGAACTGTTTGCACGTGCTGTGTATGGGGCAATCGAGAAATGCGGATTTCCGAAGGGATGGTTCTCCCTTCTGCAGGGTGCCGGTGAGGAGGTCGGGAAAAATATTGTTCTCCATCCCCTGCTGGAGGCTGTGGGGTTTACCGGTTCTCTCCGGGGCGGACGGGCGCTGTTTGACATGGCGGAATCCCGCCCCCGTCCCATACCGGTGTATGCGGAGATGGGAAGCATCAATCCGATGTTCATCACAGAGGGCGCCATTGAAAGGCGGTTTGAGTCACTGGCAGAGGAGCTGGTAAACTCCATTACGCTTGGAGTGGGGCAGTTCTGCACCAAACCGGGAGTGATTTTCATTCCCGATACCGCCCCGGCAAAAACGTTCATGAAACACGTGGTCGCAATGATGGACAGGAAACCGCCGGGCATACTTTTGAACGGGCGCATCAGAAAAAATCTTGTGCATGCGGTGGAGCAGAGCCTGCGCATTCCAGGAGTGAAACTGCTCACCGGAGGGAAGGCGGTGGATGATGCCACAGCGTTTGAGAACACGGTCATGGTCACTGATGCGGCCACATTCCTGAAGCACAGTGAACTTCAGCAAGAGCATTTCGGGCCCGTGGTACTGTTCGTCTTCTGTGAAAATGCAGATGAAATGCGAAAGATTGCTGCACGTCTCCCCGGACAGCTCACCGGAAGCATATATGCAGAGAAATCGGAATACCATCACATGGGGCCGTTGTTCCATGAGCTCATCCAGAGGGTGGGAAGGGTGATACTCAATGGTGTTCCCACCGGGGTGAGAGTGTGTCATGCCATGCAACATGGAGGACCGTATCCTGCCACCACGGCACCGCTTACCACCTCTGTGGGAATGACCGCCATACGGCGCTTTCTCCGTCCCGTGGCATTCCAGAACGTGCCGGAAGAGTTATTGCCGGAGCCGCTGAAAAACGAAAACCGGAAGGGGATAATGAGACTGGTGAACGGGCGCCATACAAGGGATTCAATTTCCGCCCCGCCTGCAGAGTGAAAGGAACATCCTCATTTTTCGTTCTTCTTTCCACTCATCTCCTCAATACGTATTTTACCCACCGCGACCGTCTCAAGTTTGCTTTCTGTGAGAACTTTCTCTCTCACCTCATCCGGATGTTTCTCCAGCTGTGAGAGCATCATGAGAAGCGCACTCATTTTTTCTTCCCGGGACGAAAGAAAGGTCACTCTCCCTCTGAACTGAACCGTGCGGTAGGCGTAGTCACATTCTCCTGAAAGATAGCCCCTGTCATCAAGTATCTGCCCCCACACCACCGGATTTGCCTTCATGAAATCCACCTTTTTTCCCTCCGCAGCACAGTGGAAGTAAAAGCATCGATGCTCGGCATCATAGGCATAATTTACCGTGGCAAGATACGGTTCACCGTCCCTGCACAGTGCAAGCATGAGGTAGCTCTGCTGTTCGATTACCTCCATCATCTCATTCTCGCCCATGACCATATCATCCCGGCGCAGGTGATATCGTTTCATGATTCCCGCTCATAAACACACGGCGGGTATGAATGTTTTGTCCTTCGGGAAAATGAAGGGCACCGGGTACGCTATCCACTTTTTCCGTCAGCGAGCATCTGCGCATCATGCACCTGCTGTGCAATGACACCCATGGCGGTGCACGTTTCCAGGGAGACATTCTTCCCCGTGAGTTCCAGATGATGGGGAATCTCTTTCAGCAGCAGGTGAGGAAGTCCCTTTTTCCCAAGTCCCATTATAATGCAGGCCCGCTGGAGGGGGTGGTGCAATCGTGCCAGCCTGATCGCCTCACTCATTACAATTTTCTTTTCCTCTTCCGGGTGCGAGGTGGTGGCAACCGGCATGCCCAGTGTATCCCAGAGTTCGGGAACGGTGCGGGCTGCGAGCACCACACGCCCCTGCCTCGCCAGTTCTTCAAGATATTTCCCGCCCCTCCCGATATTCGTGTCACCCGTGACGTATGCCACCAGTTTATCGGTATCGTCGATGGGGAAACCAATGAGGACAAGGTCCATCCCGAAGGCGATACAGAGGGGTGCCGCCCGTGCTATTGCCCGAAGGTGCACCGGTGTGATACCTCCCTCATAGGTGTTGTAGAGCGCCAGCATGTGCCTGATTGCCCGCACATCATCTGCTGTCTTCTCATGAGGCCGGTTGCGTGGTACAGCATCACACTCCTCAGGTGGCAGCAGTCCGTGCTCTTCCATTGACCGGCATATCCTGTTTCTCAGCCGGGCATTTTCGCCGCAGTCGTCCAGCGCCGCGCGATATGCGCGCTGCGCCAGTTCCATCTGTTGGCATCGCGCAAGACCCAGGGCTGCATTCATTCGTATGAGTGCCCTCTCACGCTGGTTCTCCACCTCAGCGCTCGTGTGGAGTGCCTCTGTAAACAGCGTTATTGCCGCCTCCCTCAGCTCCGCCCTGTCCGCACTTCCTGCAAGGGCGGTGATAATTTTTGCCCTGCTGGAAAGGCTTTCGAGATTATCCACTGCATTCTTCAGGATACGCACATCGTCCGCTGCTGAAACCGTTTTTGCAAGGTATCTGAATGTCTCCATCTGCTGCTCTCCATCGTTTATGGAGAGTGCTTCACTGACGGCATCATGAAGTGGCGTACGGTCATCGCGGAGGATCGCTCCTGTTCTCCGTAGCTGCAGATGGAGATACCCCATGAGTTTTGAGCGCACTGCGCGGTTATCCACCGCGTTCAGCACCGTCATAATGTCGCCCTGTACGGCTTCCGGCGAACCGCAGTGATGGACCCACCGGCGGATGACCGCCTTTGCCCCCGCATCCTCAAAACCAGTGTTGGAGAGGGCCCTCTCAAGAAGCGGTTTCACACGGCTGCAGCCAAGGCGGGAGACACAACCAGCAATGGCATCTGAAAGGTCCTTTCCGTCGGGCATGGCAACCACGGATTCCAGCAGTGCATCCATCAGATGCTCTCTTTTTTCAGCAGCCCCATCTCCGCGCCATGATTTCATCTTTCTAGCAAGCGTGGTCAAAAGCTCGGCCCTTCGCCAGAGTCTCGGAACATCGCATGCAGCACGAACTGCATCCAGAGCGATGTCATATGCCTCCTGAAGCGAAAGCCGGGGGTCAGCGGAAAGGGAAAAGAGGGCAAGCGATGTATAGTAGGGGTCCTTCAGCTGACGCGCCTCATGAATCAGATCCTGCGGGGGACGGGCCTTCTCCGATTTCATCTCCCGTACCAGTGCCCGGTAGCGTGACGGTTCGTGAATTCGCTTTCTGCCTGCCGTAAAGAATATGAAAACCATAGTATCCCAGTATCAGCGTATAATCAGACTCTCCTATGTAAATATTTAGGGGCCCACCCGCAGGGTATTTGAGCAATCCCTCACATAACCCGGAGAGAGGCATTTCAGGCTGGGGCTTTTCCTCCCCTTTTTTCTCCCCATTGCTTATATGAGAGCCGCAAAGGCATAGTAGATAATAAACACACCGGCAATTACCAATACCACTCCTCCTATTTTCTCAATATAATGGGTTAAATTCCGCAGTTTTTTGATGAATGTCTCGGCAGACAGTGCAATTAACAGCGTAACGAAGATCATCAAACCCATCATACCCAGAACGTAGAGTAAAAAAAGCGAGAGGCCCAACAAAAACCCTCCAGTTGAAATTGCAATGAGTATTATTGATATGAATACCGGCATTGTACATCCTGCGGCGGCCGCACCGTATATAATCCCATAGAAAAACAGTGCAAAGCGGGCCTTTTCTGAAAGCTTTGACAGCTTGCCGGTGACCCTGAAGGAAAGTTTGTTGAAGACGGAAATTTCCGCAATCATCAATATGCCGAGTACTATGAGTATTGCACCAACAACCGGCTCAAAGAGAGGTATGTAGGATTTGATTTTATTCCCGGCGAATATTATGAAAAAGCCAATGAGGGTATAAAAAACAAGGATGCCCAGGTCCGTTTGAACGCCTTTAATCAGGCCATCCATGATGAGTTGTCTTTTTCCTCGACTATCTCCTCTTTCCTTGTTTAAATTCAAATAATATCCCATATAGGCTGGTAAAAGAGGGAACGAACAGGGGGAGAAAAAGGATATTACGCCCGCCAGCAGTGCAATGAGCGGCAATCCCAAACCGATAAAAAATGGAGTTGCAGTACCACCGGATTCGGCCCTTTCGATTTCCGAGGAGAGCCTCGAAGCAGATATAACGCCAGTATGGGAGAAGGTTATCTCACCGGAGGGATTGACAATCACTGTTTTCGGTATGGCAACCACCCCGTATTTTTTACTGACTCCTTCCTTATCAATTGCAAAAATCCAGCTTGCGTTATAGTGACTTTTAAAATTTCCGAGTTCTTCGTTGCTTTCAGTGGTGTCAATATCTATCGAAATTATCACAATCTCCGGGTTTTTATCATGAAAACTCTTCAGATTCTCTGTCATCGCTCTGCAGGGATTGCACCAGGTGGCCATAAAATCCACTATCACCGTGGTACCCCTGAAATCGGACAGATTGAAGGTATTTCCTTCCAGATCTGTCAGGGTGAAATCCGGTGCCTCTCTCACCGGTACTTTTGTATGGTAAAGAAGGGCGGATGCACCGAGTAACATCAGTACGACTGTAGCAACAATGATAAATTTGTACTTTTGCGGCATATGGAACCCCAAGAAAACATTCTTTATTAAATTAACTATCGTTAATCAACGTGCCCTTCACGGTTATGTGGCAGTTCAGGGATATGTACAGGCTGGTCAGAATGGCTGAGGGTATCATTTTTCCAGTCCCATCCGGATGAAATACTCGTGAATGCGGGTGTCGTCCGTGAGCTCCGGATGAAATGAGAGGGCCAGCAGGTTGTCCTGCCGTGCCGCCACCACGTGCTCGTCCAGTGTGGCAAGAACCTCCACCCGTTCCCCGGTCCCTGTGATGGCCGGCGACCGTATAAAAACGGCATCAAAGGTGCCGATGTGCCGGATGTGAAGCGGTATCTGAAAGCTCTCTTTCTGCCTTCCGAAGGCATTCCTCTTTATAGTGATATCCATCAACCCGAGCAGGCGCGTCTGCGTTTTTTCTGTCTGCTCATCTCCGTGCTTTGCAAGCAGGATGGCACCAGCACATGTCCCCATGACAGGCTTTCCCTCACCAGCTGCCCGTTTTATCTCCTCTGCCACAGAACTCCTGTGTATGAGTTTGCTTATGGTGGTGCTTTCCCCTCCCGGGAGGATGATGCCATCACTTCTGGCGACCTCCTCCTTTTTTATGGTGGCAAAGGCACTGCCTGAGATGTCGAGACGTCGCAGTGCCCTGTTTGCCGCATCAATATGCTCCTTCACCGCTCCCTGTGCCGCTATGACGGCTATGTTCATAATCCCCGTATCTGAAGTCGTTCATCAAGCTTCTCTATCTCCTGTCCGGGCATGGCCTCTCCCAGTCCTCTGGAGACGCGGGCCACCACATCGGCATCCTTCCAGTTCTCCACTGCCTCCACAATGGCCCGTGCATAATGCGGAGGATCTGACGATTTGAATATGCCGGAGCCCACAAACACTCCGTCGGAGCCAAGGTACATCATGAGGGCCGCATCGGCGGGAGTGGCAATCCCCCCCGCAGCAAAGTTGACCACCGGGAGCCTGCCCATCTTTTTCACCTCCTGCAGTACCTCATGCAGTCCCTTTGCAATGTCATCCACGGCATACTCTCCAAAAACAGGATCATCATTTCCAATGCCAATTCCCTCGTTTCCCACCGCCTCCGCCAGTTTCCTGTAGGGCTGGGCGTATGCCATGGCAAGCTGCTGGAGTTCACCTTCATCCATTGTTTTCACTTTCTCTATTGCAAAGGTAATCAGGCGCATGTGGCGCACCGCCTCGACCACATTTCCGGTGCCTGCCTCGCCCTTGGTCCGTATCATTGCGGCGCCCTCCCAGATGCGGCGGCATGCCTCACCAAGACTCCTTGCACCGCAGACAAAGGGGGTGACGAACTGCCGTTTGTCCACATGGAAGAATACATCGGCAGGAGTGAGTACCTCGCTTTCATCGACCATGTCGACGCCGAGCGCCTCCAGTGCGCGTGCTTCAAGGATATGTCCTATCCGGCATTTTGCCATCACCGGTATGGTGACAGTCTCAATGATTTCTGTTATCTTCTGGGGGTCTGCCATTCTGGCAACGCCGCCGGTGGCGCGTATATCCGCAGGGACCCTGTGGAGAGCCATCACGGCAACGGCTCCTGCATCCTCCGCTATCTGTGCCTGTTCTGCGTTGGTGACATCCATGATAACGCCGCCCTTCTGCATGTGGGCAAAGCCCCTCTTGATTAGTTCTGTACCGAAGCGCAACTTTTCAAGTTCCATGCTTCCCATAAAAGAGGGTATATATAAATTCTTTTTCGGAAAGGTAATGGGAAAGGGAAAAGGGGTGAGTTTCGGTTATGCCGGAGATGTATGCATCAGATGCGTTCCACCATGAAAAACAGTTTTATGTGGGCCTGGTAGAGCGATATCTCATCATTTTCCATGAGCACTTCAAAGTCCACCACCTCCACGCGCCGGATGTTTCTCAGCGTTTTCTTTGCCTCTGCGATGGCATGCTTCACCGCATCATCAAAACTTTCTGGTGATGAGCCCACCAGTTCAATGGATTTTATCACGTTCATGGATATAATCATAACACGCTATAAAAGTTTTGAGGGGCGCAAAACAACCAGGATGGACACCATTTATTCGTTATAAAAACTGTCGTTGAAATATCAATAGAAGTGAAAAGAGGAATAGTTCATCATGCGTTCTCCGTATGAAAGACAAAATGATGGAGAGGCTCTCATTTTGGGAAAACCGGGAAATTGCGACTGCCCCATTCACAGTTCCCTTCACCTTCACAATTATCCCGGAACATATTTCACCAGCGCAAAGTATGAAAAGCGGGCGCGGCGGGATTTCCGCGCACATGTGCGATGCACTGCACCACATGCATTCGAACCCGCGATTTACAGCTTAGGAGGCTGCCGCCATATCCTGGCTAGGCCACGCGCCCACTGGTAGTGTGCCATGGAGAAAATCATTGCACGACATAAAAAGAGGGTGGTTATTTATCATTTATGCTAAAGGTGATGATGTTCCGTGAAGCGACCCCCCATCTCTCTGGAGTTACTGCCGCCCCCTGCAGAGGCTTCCCGTATCCTTTCATAATCCTGCAGGCGTTTTTGTCGTATGTGTTTCAGGTGTGCGTGTATAGGGAAAAGAAAGGATATCCATCAAGCAAGAAATGTTCATAACGGGATAGAACCGCTTTCCCGCCATCTTTCATACGAACATTTGAGAATATGATGCAGGGGTGGATAACATGACAATCCTCGTTTGGTACCCGAAAATATAAAATGATGCTCCCTCTTTTCATGTGTGCACTGGGCGGACGTGGTTGCGGAGAAACTTGCAGCGAAGGGGGGAAGACATGTGCTAGCAACCGCCATCACGCCCTCTGGCCCTATCCATGTGGGAAATCTGAGGGAGATACTCACCACAGAGGCGATTTACCGGGCATTAAAGGAGAGAGGGGTGGATGCGGAACTGCTGTACATCGGGGACACATTTGACCCCCTCCGCAAGGTGTATCCATTTTTGCCCCCGTCATACGAGAAATATATCGGCATGCCGCTCTCCGACATACCCTGCCCGTGCGGTGCTCATGAAAATTACGCCGCCCATTTCCTGGAACCTTTTTTTGAAAGCCTGAAGGAGATAGGAATCAGACCCCGGAAGGAATATGCCCATGAAATGTATCGCAGCGGAAGGTACAATGAGGCAATCAAGCTCGCCCTTGACAATGCGGAGACAATACGGGAGATAATGAAGAGGGTTGCAAAGCGAGAGCTTCCCTCCTCTTGGATGCCCTTCAATGTGAAATGTTCTTCATGTGGACGACTGGACGGGGAAATAACCTCCTATGAGTATCCCATTGCCCGCTACGCATGCAGATCATGCGGAAATGAGGGAGAGGTGAACCTGACCGCGGGGGGCGTGGGCAAACTTCCCTGGCGGGTGGACTGGCCTGCACGGTGGCACATGCTCGGCGTCACGTTTGAGGCCTTTGGAAAGGACCATGCGGCAGCCGGCAGTTCATGGGATACGGGAAAGGAGATTGTGAAGGAGGTGTACCACCACGAGCCACCCATGCCGCTGGTGTACGAATTTATTCAGCTGAAGGGGAAGGGGGCAATGCACAGCTCAACAGGTACTGCCATTTCCGCAGAGGAGATTCTGCGCATGACCCCGCCTGAAGTGCTCCGGTTCCTTCTCATGAAATACGAGCCCTCGCGCCACATAGATTTTGATTCCGGGCTGGGCCTGCTTGACCTGGTGGACGAATATGACAGGTACGAGCGGGTGTATTTCGGCATTGAGGAGGAAGGAGTGGGCATGAAGGAGCCTAAAAGAGTGTATGAACTCTCGCAGCCCTATCCGGAAAGGATGCCGCCGACACCGCCCGTGCAGATTCCCTACCGACATC
>Ga0116200_10000630_pt1 | contig 12114 bp, 11 predicted proteins | sample Mar14436cmmetaG_FD_94478 | JGI IMG/M metagenome (GOLD analysis project Ga0116200, IMG submission 94478) | Marine hydrothermal vent microbial communities from Guaymas Basin, Gulf of California to study Microbial Dark Matter (Phase II) - Marker... ... | reverse complement strand
TTTCAAGATTCCCCAGGATTTTAATCCATCTTTTATAAGAATAATAGCAAAAATCCACAGGATAATCCCAAGAATCCTCAAAGTCCAGATATAAGTTTTATTTTTAATGAACTCCCGCGATTTATCAACAAGTAATGCCAGTCCAATTTTAGTACTAACCAATAACAGATAAAAGGTAAGAATAAAACAAACCGCTTCACACAACCCAATCTGATAAGCCTTGCAGGTAAGGGGAGCACCTACGGTTAACCAAAATAGATAAGGATGAGTATTCAACGCATTGACAATAACCCCTTTTCTAATAGGATGAGATTTTTGTTGAGAATTATTAATTTCTATGCTCTTTGCTCTAATGTTTTCCCATCCCAGAATCGCTACAAAAATACCTCCCAAAATGGCGATTGTGCCCAACACAGCATGAAAATTGGCCAGTCTGGAAAGCACAAAAAGGCTCAAAGCAACAACTGGCAAATCCGTCAATAAAGGAGCCATGGCAACTTTAATACCTTCCTTCTTCCCATATTTTAAAGTTTCCGAAACTACGAGAGTAAGCAAGGGTCCTGGAGAGATTCCTGCAGTAAATCCAAAAGTGAGACCGGCAAGTAAATAATATGTCAAAATTTTATTACCTTTTGGGACCCCTTTTATACTTTTCCTTCAGCTTAAATAATTTCTTCACTTGTTCTTGGGGAAGTACATTCATCCTTCCCAGCTGGTGGGAATGGAAAATTATTTCGGCAGAATGCTCTAATGTCTCCATTTTAAAATAAGCATCCATCAAATCCTCACCCCAGGTGACAGCTCCATGATTAGCCAGAAGCACAGCATTATATTCTTTTATAAATGGTTTTATAGAAGCCACAAGTTCATCCGTGGAGGGTGTTCCATACGGAGCAATAGGGACAGAACCTAACATAATTATTGTTTCGGGAAGCACATATTTATCCAGAGGAATACCTGCCACCGCAAAACTGGTAGAATAGGGTGGATGAGCGTGGAGTACAGCATTTACATCTTCTCTTTCTTTATACACTGCAAGATGTAGCTTCAACTCACTGGAAGGTTCATAACTGGGAAGAGAAGAAAGCACCTTTCCTGTAATATCCACTTTTATAATTATATCGGGAGTCATAAATCCTTTGCTCACATTCCTCGGTGTACAAAGGATTTCCTTTTCATTCAATCTCACACTTATATTTCCGTCATTTGCTGCCACAAACCTGCGAACCCACAGCCTCTTCCCTACCTCTACAATCAGTTCTCTCAGTTCTGACTCTCCTAATTGCATAATTAGAATTACTTACTTTTCTCGGTAAAAAGAAAGACCAAAAATTTTACCATAATTTACTCTGCCGGAAGTGTAGCTTATTCTTAAGAGTAATTTTACGGTAATTTAAAAATTTCCATCTCAAGAATAATTACTCACTTACCATCCATTTATGTGCAGAAGTTTTTCCACCCCTTTTTTGGGAACATGCATTACTCCATTCTCATCTTTCCAGTATTTCACATCTTCCTTTCCATCTTCTATTACTGATTTTTCCATAGGATAGCCCAAAGCAATCACGGTATCCACTTCTCTATCTTCCGGAATTTTAAGGATCTCTTTTATTTTTTTACGATTTATAGATCCCAACCAGCAAGTCGCTATTCCCATCTCTAAAGCTGCCAGCATTATATTTTCTGCACAGGCACCAAAATCATGTTGCCACTTTTTATTAATGGAAGGATTTGCGACAAGAACAATGTATGCAGCGGGTCTCCTGCCGGGAGGGGGTGTTCCATGAGGGGCAATGTAGCCAGCCCATTTGAGATGAGGGAAAATCGCATCACAAAGTCTTTTCTCATTAACCACAATGAATTCCCAGGGTTGAAGATTTGCAGCAGAAGGGGCTAATCTTCCTGCATTTACAAGCTTTTCAAGAATTTCCATAGAGATTCTCTTCTCCTCATCAAACCTCCTAATAGTTCTACGAGCCAGAATTGCCTCATAAACATTCATCTTTAACCTCCCATACCTTCTTCAGATAACTTTTTCCCATACACTTCTTCCGGATGGAAAACTTTTTCTTCCGTTTCCTTCCATTCACCGGAAGATGGATCCCATTTCCGGTAAAAACAGGAGTAATGCCCCGTATGGCACACTCCTGATACAGGGTCCACCTTTAAAAGCAAAGTGTCTCCATCACAATCAAGTCTTACTTCCTTGAGATAAAGGAAATGACCAGAAGTTTCACCTTTTAACCAGAGTTTTTTTCGGGACCGAGACCAAAAATGCACCTTTCCACTCTCCAGTGTCTTATTCAGAGCCTCTTCATTCATATAAGCAAGCATTAAAACTTGGCCCGTTTGATAATGCTGGACAATAGCGGGGACCAGTCCCTTCTCATCAAATTTTATCTCTTTCATTTTTCTCCTCCTATTAACTCCAAATAAGGGAGAGGGAGACTGTAAAGCTTCATCAATTTCTCCACTTTTTGCAATCCTTTTTCTTCAATCACAGCTTCCCTAATAAGCTCATAGATATGATTCATTTTCCATTCATAGGCTATAAGCTTATCGCCGGGTGGTATATCTTTGACCGGTATTCTGAAAACCATCTCTTTCTTCCCTTCTTCAGTTCTTCCGGTTAGACGGAAAAGAAGTTCCTCCCCAATAAGTCTACCAGTAAGAACTATTCCTGCATTTTTGTAGAGAGAGGGTGGGAACAGGGGATAAGTTTCTTCCGCTCCCTGGAATCGAATTTTAACATCCGTAAGTACAGGAAAGGAATATTTTTCAAGAAATTCGGGTAAAGACTTGAGAAACGATGCTCCATAACCTCTATGGAAGAGAGCACCCCTCCCAAAACGGGTAATGAGGTCCAGAAACCATATTTTAACCTCTTCTCCCACTCCTAACCCAAAAATAGCCACATTAGAAGGAGCAGAAGAAAGGGCAAGAAGAAAATCTCTTGTGCGAACAAATCCAGAGGTAGGTTTCCCATCCGTAAAGAGAAAAATTTCCCGGAACCTTTCACCTTTTCTTGTGATCCAGGGCCTCAAAGCCTGATAAATATCAGTTTCTCCTTCTGGAAAAAATTTTTCCACAAAATAGAGAGCATCTCTCATATTTTGAGAAGTGAAAGGCTGGGAGGTTTTTTTCCAGAGAAAAGTCCTTTCCCGAAAAACAACCACATTAAAAACATCATCTCTTCTTAAATGAGAAAGACATATCCTGAGAGCCTTCTTGAATATCTCCCATTTATCTGGTGAAATACTTTTGGATGCATCAAGAAGAAATATAATTTCCCGAGAAAGTGGTTTAACCTCTGCCTCTTTTTTTAAGTTGACCTCCACCTGAAAAAATTTTTCCCCTCCTTCAGGATAAAGATTAACTTTAACTTTTAAAAGTTCATCCCAAAAAGTGTACCCTCTTTTTCTTTTTGTTTCTAATGGGGTGGTTGGTGTAGTTATGGTAGGGGCTGGGAGAGGGAGAGTAGGAAAAGTTATAGAAGGGACCCCTACCATTTTTTTTCTTTCCTTTGGTAGAGGAGATTTCCCGCCCTTAGGTGGCGGGAGATAAAATCCAGCATCTGTAAAGGGCGTCTGTCCAGTCTCCTTCTTGATTCGTCTTTTAGGCCTAAGTTTAATTTTGTATCTAAGGAGGGAAGAACTTAGAGAAATTACTTCCTGAGAAAAATCTTTCCCGGAGGGGGGTAATAACTCGGCAATGGAAGTCTTTGGAGAAGGGAGTTTAATCTCCTTAATTTCCTTAAGTTCAGAAGGTGCCCAACTGACCCCCTCTCGCCAAGGTGTAGGAGGAAGAAGTTCCTCACGGGGAAAAGCATGAGGCGCGGAAGAAATTCTGAGTTTAAATTGCCTTTCCAGAGTTTTCGAAAGCCCCTCCAAACCAGATACTCTTATTCGAGGAGAAAAGCCCAGAAAAAATAGATGGAGAATTAAAGATCCCAAAAGGGAATAAAGAGTGATTTTCTTACCCATCAATATATTCTACCTCAGGAAATGAAAAAAGAGGAACAATTTTACTTGGGAAGCACAATTTTATAAAATCTCTTGCATAATGAGTTTCCAACTCTTGCTTAAACCTTCTGGTCCTGATTGTAACTCTAACTGCACTTATTGTTTTTACCGACGGGTATCTGAGATTTTTCCACCTCCACCTCACCGAATGACAAGAGAAGTGCTGGAAACTATCGTGCGACAGTACCTCCAACTTCAATTTCCAGTGTCCGTTTTTTCCTGGCAGGGAGGGGAACCTACCCTTATGGGTTTAGATTTTTTTCGCGAAGTAGTAAGACTTCAAATGCGGTATGGAAGCAACGGACAGGTTGTGTGTAATGGTCTTCAGACAAACGGACTTCTTATAGAGGGCGAATGGTGCAGATTCTTGAGTAAATTTAAATTTCTTGTGGGATTAAGTATAGATGGTCCTGAAGAAATACACGACTTTTATAGAGGAAAAGGAACTCATAAAAGAGTAATGCAAACTGCGAAACTTCTAAAAGATTATGGGGTGGAATTTAATGTTCTCGTAGTCCTCACGGACAAAAGTGTAGGGAAAACAAAAGAAATATTTGAATTCTTTCTGGAAAATGACTTAAGGTTCCTGCAGTTTATTCCATGTATGGAGGTAGGGGAAAGAGGTATTCAACCCTTTTCAATATCTCCGGAAGGTTACCGTGATTTTCTTCTTGAACTATTCGACTTGTGGTGGAAAGTGAAAGAAAAAGTTTCTGTGCGAATGTTTGATGCTTTGCTTGAAAAAATTCTTCTCGGGAAAGTCCAATCTTTCTGCCCATTTGCACCACGATGTGGAAGTTATTTAGTGGTGGAACACGATGGCTCCTGTTATCCTTGTGATTTTTATGTGAGAAAAGAGACATACTTAGGAAATGTTATGGAGACACATCTTGCAGAAATTTATCGAAGCTCTCTCCTTCAACGGTTTTCATGGAAAAAATCCTTCCTGCCACCTGAATGTGATACCTGTCCCTACAAAGATTATTGCTATGGTGGTTGTCAGAAAGACAGGGTGGATAGAAAAGGAAAGCCCTCTACTAAAACTATCTACTGCCTTTCCTATAAAAGTTTCTTCTCTTATGCTCTACCTCGACTTAAAGAGTATGCACGAAAAGTGGAGAAAAAACTTAAAGAGACCTCTATTCCTTACCTTCCATAACAAGGAAGTCTACCCTTGTTAGCTCGTTTACTTCTCCAGCGTAACTTGTTTTGTCTTTTTCTCTTTCTCCTTTTTTTTCTTGCTGCCATTATTCCTTCTCCTCTTCCTCTTTGGGCTTCTCAGTCAGAATAGCTTCCGTGGTAAGCATCAATGCAGCAATACTTGCAGCATTCTCAATAGCACTCCTTGTAACTTTTAATGGATCAATTATCCCTGCTTCAAACATATCTACAAATTCTTCTTTTTCTGCATCAAATCCTTTATTAGTCTCCAGTTCTTTTACTTTCTCCACTACCACGGAACCTTCCCAACCAGCATTTTCAGCAATCTGTTTTAACGGTTCCTCCAGAGCCTTTTTAACAATATTCACTCCTACCTTTTCATCTTCTTCCACTTCTAAATTCTCCAAAGCTTTCTGAGCACGAAGGAGAGCTACTCCACCTCCTGGAAGAATACCTTCCTCCACTGCTGCTCTTGTGGCATGTAGAGCGTCTTCCACTATTGCCTTCTTTGCCTTCATTTCCGGTTCAGTAGCTGCACCTACCTTTATCACCGCTACTCCTCCTGCAAGTTTGGCAAGTCTTTCCTGAAGTTTCTCCCGATCATAATCTGAGGTAGTTTCCTCTATCGCCTTTTTAATCTGTTCCATTCTTCCTTTAATTGCTTCAGGATCACCTGCTCCTTCAATTATAGTGGTATTTTCTTTGTCTATCACTACTCTTCTGGCTCTTCCCAAATCTTTCAGTTCTACATTTTCCAGTTTAATACCGAGTTCCTCTGCAATAACTCTACCACCAGTAAGAACAGCAATATCTCCCAACATAGCCTTCCTTCTTTCACCATACCCTGGTGCTTTCACTGCAGCACATTTTAGAACACCACGCAGTTTATTAACTACCAGTGTAGCGAGAGCCTCACCTTCCACCTCTTCTGCAATTACTAAAAGAGGTTTCCCTGTTTGAACCACCTTCTCCAGTAAGGGGATAAGATCTCTGGCATTTGAAATTTTCTTTTCATGTATGAGAATTAGAGGATCCTCTAACACTACCTCCATACGATCAGGATCGGTTATGAAGTAAGGAGAGAGATAACCACGGTCAAATTGCATTCCTTCCACAAGTTCAAGTTCTATTTCCATTCCTTTCCCTTCTTCAACCGTAATTACTCCTTCCTTACCTACTTTCTCCATAGCATCAGCAATTAGATTGCCAATTTCACTATCTCCATGAGCAGAAATGGTAGCCACCTGAGCCATTTCTTCTTTCTTCTCCACAGGTCGGGAAAGCTTCTTAAGTTCCTCTACAACTACCTTCACTGCTTTCTCTATTCCTCTCTTTATAGCCATAGGGTTATGACCAGCAGCAACATTCTTCATTCCTTCCTTGTAAATGACTTGAGCCAGAATGGTAGCAGTAGTGGTGCCATCACCAGCTACATCTGAAGTTTTAGAAGCCACTTCCTTTATCAATTGTGCACCCGCATTTTCAACAGGATCTTTAAGTTCTATTTCCTTAGCAATAGTCACGCCATCATTGGTAACCGTTGGTGCACCCCATTTCTTCTCCAATATTACAGTCTTTCCCTTTGGCCCAAGAGTAACCTTTACTGCATTTGCAATAATATCCACTCCTCTCTCCAATGTTCTCCTACCTTCTTCACTGTAAACTATCTGTTTTGCTGGCATTTCTACCTCCCTCCTTTCTTTTTCAGTTTTTTCAGATTTTGGGATATTATTATATCACAAAGTTTTGAGAAAAAAGCATTTTTTTCCTTTTTCTTGCCTAAGATTGAGGAGTTCTCTAAAATTTGAGTATGAAAATTTTTATTACTGCTGGAGAAGATTCCGGTGATCTTCATGCTTCACTTTTAGTAAGAGAAATAAAGAAAATTCTACCCGAGGCAGAATTTGAAGGAATGGGTGGGAAAAGAATGGAAAAAGAAGGAGTGAAACTTGTGGAGAATATAAAAGGGCTTTCAGTAGTGGGATTTCAAGAAGTCTTAAGTAAATGGAGGAAACTTCTACAAGTCTATAATAAACTTGCAGAAAAACTCAGGAAAGGAAATTATTCTCTTTTTATTCCTGTGGACTATCCAGGAATGAACCTTCGGCTATGCAAAGTGGCAAAGGAAAAGGGTATAAAAGTCATATATTACATAAGCCCACAGCTCTGGGCCTGGGGAGAAAGAAGGGTAGAATGGATTAGAAAGTTCGTGGATAAAATGATCGTTATCCTCCCCTTTGAAGAAGATTTTTACCGAAAAAGAGGTATTGAAGCTATATTCGTGGGACATCCTCTTGTGGAAAGGGTAGTTCCGGAAATTAGCGAGGAAGAATTTAGGAAGAAATACCTCAAAACTTCTCTCCCCCTTATTGGACTTCTTCCAGGAAGTAGAGAAGAAGAAGTAAAACGACACCTCCCTTTATTTAAGAAACTAATAACCCATTTTCAGGGAAAGTTTGAATTTCTGGTTTTAAGAGCCAGGAATGTTGAGGAAGATATTTATCACGGATTCAGAACAGTCTTTGAAGAACCCTATTCTCTAATGAAATACTCCTATCTCTTGGTGGTTGCTTCTGGGACAGCCACCTTAGAGGCCGGACTCCTATGCACTCCTATGGTAATTATTTACCGATCACCTTTAATTACTTACTTAGTGGGTCGAAGCCTTCTTAAAATCCCTCATGTGGGATTAGTAAACATCGTAATGGGAAAAAGGATAGTCCCTGAGTTGGTGGGTTGTAGGATTAAATTGGAAGACCTTGCCCGAGAAATCCAAAAAATAGCTAAAGAGGAAGAAAATAAAAGGATAAGGAGAGAACTTTCAAATCTTAAAAGGATCTTAGGAGAAAGTGGAGCAGTAAAACGAGCTGCAAAGGTGATATGCGAAAATTTATAAGAAAAATTTTACCTTACCTCATTATTTTTTATCTCCATATAATTGCTTACACCATACGATGGAAAGGTAAATTGAAACTCCCTTCCACTAACTTTATTCTGGCTTTCTGGCATAATCGCCTTTTTCTTTTTCTTGCCTTCTATATCCGATACTTGAAAGAACTTCCTTTTTATGCATTGGTAAGTCCTTCGCGAGATGGGGAAATAATTGCCCGAGTAGCAGAGAAACTCGGGATTAAAACCATCCGCGGATCTTCTGGACATTTCTCCCCCGCTTCGGCTAAAAAAATGCTAAAAGTTCTTAACCGGAGAGGGAATCTCATTATTATTCCGGATGGCCCTCGAGGTCCACGATATAAAGTAAAAGAAGGAATAATCAGAATTTCCCAGAAAAGCGCTAAACCTATTCAACCTTTGAGATTTTCTCCAAAAAGGTTTATTGCATTTCCTTCCTGGGATAAACTTATTCTTCCTCTCCCCTTCTCCCAAATCGAGTTTCAATTTCCCTTCCCCATAAAAGAAAACATAGACAAAAAGATTTTAGAAAAATCACTTTTTTAATCCTTACTCATCGGGTATAATTCTTTTCTATGAAAAAGGAAAGAGTCATTTCAGTGGACGAAGTAAAACATATTGCCCTTCTTTCCCGGTTAAAACTCACACCGGAAGAGATAGATCTTTATTCCAAACAGTTGGAACGCATCCTCGAATACATTGAGAAACTTAAAGAAGTGAATACGGAAAATGTCCCACCTACTTTCTATCCCATCCCCTTGGAAAATGTCTGGAGAGAAGACAAAGTAACCAGACCTTTCCCTGTAGATAAGACTTTGAGTAATGCACCTGAGAGGAGTAAAACCTATTTTAAGGTTCCCAGAATAATAGAATGAGGGAAGAACTCTGTCATCAGCCTGCACATGTATTGAGGGAACTTCTCATAAAAGGGGAGATAAATTATTCGGACATTCTTTCATCTCTCATTAAAACCATTGAGGAAAAGGAAAAAGACATACATGCTTTCATTACTCTTCGGCTGGAAGAAGCTATGGAAGAAGCAAAAGAACTGGATAAAATCAAAGAACGAGAAAGTCTCCCTTACTTAGCTGGAATTCCTATAGCTATAAAAGATAATATATGCACGGAGGGAATACTCACCACCTGTGCATCCAAAATTCTTGCAAATTTCATCCCTCCCTACGATGCTACAGTAATTGAAAGAATCAAGAAAGAAAAAATGGTAATCATTGGAAAAACTAACTTAGACGAGTTTGCTATGGGTTCTTCTACCGAGAATTCTGCTTTTGGGCCCACAAAAAATCCCTGGGATCTAAAAAGAGTCCCAGGTGGTTCAAGCGGAGGTTCTGCAGCAGCATTAATTGGAGGTGAAACCATCCTTGCTCTGGGTTCAGATACTGGGGGTTCCATAAGGCAACCTGCAAGTTTCTGCAGTATTACAGGACTAAAGCCAACTTATGGAAGAGTTTCCCGATATGGATTGGTGGCATTTGCTTCATCGCTGGATCAGATAGGCCCCATGGGCAAGGATGTTGAAGATGTTTATCTTCTTCTAAAAATCATTGGTGGGAAAGATTCTCGTGATTCCACTTCTCTCCCCCATCCTCTTCCTCAGGAAGCACTTAAAGGAAGTATAAAAGGAAAGGTTTTGGGTATTCCTAAGGAATATTTAAAGGAAGGTGTGGATGAAGAAGTAATAAAGGTTGTAAACAAAGCGGGAGAAATTTTCAAGAAAATGGGTGCAGAAGTGAAGGAAATAACTCTCCCACATACAGAGTATTCTGTCGCGTGTTACTATATTATTGCTCCCTCGGAAGCTTCTTCTAATCTTGCACGATATGACGGAGTGCAGTATGGTTATCGGGTAAAGGAACTTTCTGGAGAAGGGAATCCCATTGTGGAAATGATGGAAAGGACAAGGGATGAAGGTTTTGGAAGTGAGGTGAAGAGAAGAATAATGCTTGGAACCTTTGCCCTATCCCGTGGTTACTTTGAAGCCTACTATCTTAAAGCCCAAAAAGTAAGAAGTTTAATAAAAAATGACTTTGAAGAAGCTTTCAAAGAATGTGATTGTATTCTTGCTCCAGTTTCTCCTACTCCACCTTTCAAAATTGGGGAGAAAATTGCTGATCCCCTCAAAATGTATCTTTCTGACATTTTCACCATACCTGCAAATCTTGCAGGGCTCCCTTCCCTCTCCTTACCAGGTGGTTTCACTCAAAATGGCCTTCCAGTGGGTATTCAATTGATTGGGAAACCCTTGGATGAATACACCATTTTAGATGTTGGATTTGCCTTCCAGAAAGAAACTGACTTCCATAAAAGGAGACCGGTATGGAGATAGAGCCTGTCATCGGCTTAGAAGTTCATGTGGAACTGGCTACGAAAAGTAAAATGTTCTGCGGTTGTCCCACTACATTTGGTGGGACTCCAAATTCTCAGGTTTGTCCAGTGTGTCTTGGGCTTCCCGGTGTGCTTCCAGTGGTTAACAGGGAAGCAGTGAAAATCGGTATAAAAACAGCACTGGCACTTAACTGCAAGATTAACCGTTATACACTTTTTGACAGGAAAAATTACTACTATCCTGACCTTCCAAAAAACTATCAGATTTCCCAGCAATATCATCCCCTGGGTGTGGAGGGCTGGGTAGATATAGAAGTGGATGGTGTCTGGAAAAAGATAAGAATCCACAATATTCATCTGGAAGAGGATGCGGGAAAAAATGTGCATGAAGAAGGGAAAAATTACAGTTTGGTAGACCTTAACCGGGCAGGGATTCCACTATTGGAAATTGTTACATATCCTGATATGAGGAGCCTAAAGGAACTGGAAGTTTTCATGAATACCCTGAGGATGATCCTTATTTACATAGGTGCTTCTGATTGCAAGATGGAAGAAGGACATTTAAGATTCGAGGCGAATATTTCTGTAAGAAGAAAAGGTGAAGAGAAACTGGGACCGAAGGTGGAAATGAAAAATCTTAATTCATTCAAGATTGTCCTACGAGCTGTGGAATATGAGATAAAAAGACAAAGCGAACTCCTTGAAAAAGGAGAAAAAATCCTTCAGGAAACCAGGCTCTGGGATGAAGAAAGAGGAATCAGTCTTCCCATGAGATTTAAAGAAGAAGCCCAGGATTACCGCTATTTTCCTGAACCTGACATTCCTCCATTAAATATCCCTGAAGAGTGGATAGAAGAGATAAAAAAAGAGCTTCCTGAACTCCCCCATATTAAGAAAAAGAGGTTTAAAGAAGAGCTTGGCCTGGGAGAAAAAGAAGCAGAAACTCTGGTAAGTGATGTGGAATTAGCAAAATTTTTTGAAGAAACTTTAAAAGTTTACAAAAATGTGCGAAATCTGGTTAACTGGATGGTGGGGCCTGTCTTAAGAGAGCTTAACGAGAGAAAAATAAGCATTTCAGAAAGTCCCCTTACACCGGAAAGACTCATAAAGATTATGGAGATGGTGGAAAAGAATCTCATTACGCAAACAAATGCCAAGTATTGCCTTAGAGAAGTATTCGAAACTGGAAAAGAACCAGAAGAAATTGTCAAAGAGAAAGGTTGGATACAGGTGATGGATGCAGGAGAAATAGAAAGGTGGGTGGAAGAAGCGATAAAAGGAAATCCAAAAGCTGTGGAAGACTATCGAAAAGGGAAAAAACAGGCGCTTTCCTTCCTTATAGGTCAGGTAATGAAACTCTCAAGGGGTAAGGCAAATCCTCAAAAGGTGAGAGAAATTCTGGAGAGCAAATTGGGGTAATGGAAATCGTCTTAGCTACTCAGAATCCTGATAAGGTAAGAGAAATCAAGGAGGTTCTTAAAGACCTCCCCATAAAAATCCTTACCTTAATGGATTTGGGATTAAAAGAAAAAGTAGAGGAAACAGGAAAGACTCTTGAAGAAAATGCTCTGCTTAAAGCAAAATTCTGGGCAGAGAAAACAGGTAAATGGGCTTTGGCTGATGATACTGGATTGGAGGTAGAGGCACTGAATGGTGCACCCGGTGTACATACATCCAG
>Ga0116200_10000629_pt1 | contig 12116 bp, 9 predicted proteins | sample Mar14436cmmetaG_FD_94478 | JGI IMG/M metagenome (GOLD analysis project Ga0116200, IMG submission 94478) | Marine hydrothermal vent microbial communities from Guaymas Basin, Gulf of California to study Microbial Dark Matter (Phase II) - Marker... ... | reverse complement strand
CCTATGGATTGAGCAGCTACTATGCCAACCGCCTCGCCTGGCTCGACCAGGGACCTCCTGTACCTCGTTATGGCCAGCTCTATGGCCCTATCCACGCCCTCCTTGCTCAACCCAGATGCCAACAAGCCCTTGCGGAGCCCCTCTACTATGGCTGGCGTTAGCTCCCGCTCGGCCTCCTTCAGCCTCTCCTCTATGTAGCTAGCCGGGGCTGGCTCGCCAACCCCCAATTCGAGCTTGACCTGCTCTATCAGCCTAGCCACGTTGACGGCCTTCCCGTGGTCGCTCTTGGCGGGGTCAACGCCATCTTCACCGTAGCGGAACTGCACGATGCGGCCCGTGGGCGTCCTAACGGTGCCATCGTACTCCACCCTCAGGTGCTCCAAGGCGTGTATGAGCCTGCGCTGCATGTAGCCACTCTGCTGCGTCCTAACGGCCGTGTCCACGAGGCCATCCCGACCTCCCATGGCGTGGAAGAAGAACTCCGTTGGATCTAGGCCGTCCCTGAAGCACGAATAAACGAAACCACGGGCCTTTGGCGATACATCGCCCGGCTTGAAGTGGGGGAGGGTGCGGTTCATGTAGCCACGGCTTATCCTACGCCCCCTCACGGCCTGCTGGCCCAGGATGGCCGATATCTGCGTTATGTTCAGTGGGTTGCCCCTCGCGCCCGTGCTGGTCATTATTATGCCAGCGTTGTCCATGTCGAAGTAGGCGCTCGCCACCTCGCCAGCTTTATCCCTGGCCTTCGAGAGCACGTTCATTATGCGATCCTCAAGGGTTTCCTCGAGGGTCTTACCGGGCAGGGGCTTCAGCGTGCCAGCCCTATACTGCTCTATGAGCTTGTTGACCTTCTCCTCGGCCTCCCTGAGGACCTCCCTTATCTCCTCAAGCGCCTCGCTCGGCAGCTTCAGCTCGTCGTAGCCGTAGGTGAAGCCCTTCATGGTGCCGAAGACGTTGAGCATGCGACATAGCCTATTCAGGAAATCGCGAGCGAACTCGGTGCCGTAGTCCTTGACGAGCCTGTGGAGGAGGCCTTCCCTCTGCTCCGTCCCTATGGCGTTCTTATCTATGGCGCCGCAGATCAGCTCCCCGTTCTTTATAACAACGTAAGCATCGTACGGGCACTTCTCCTTCAGGCACTCCGGGCAAGAACGACAGGCCTTCGCCTTGAACGTATAGTTGAAGTCCTTCGGCAGGAATATGCTGAATATGCGCTTGCCCGACCAGAGTTCCACGGGCTCTTTCACGTCTGGCTCTGGGAGCGGGCCTTCGTAGCCAGCGGCAGCCAGGAGCCTACACACCTCCTCCTTGACCAGGTACGTGGACTTGCGGGTGAGGAGGTAGGCCATGGAGAGGAAGTCCCTTATGGCACCTATTATCGGGCCACCGAACCTCGGGGATAATATGTGATCCTGGACCTGCAGGAGCAACCTAGCCTCTGCCCTGGCCTCCTCGCTCTGTGGGACGTGCAGGTTCATCTCGTCTCCATCGAAGTCCGCGTTGTATGGCGGGCAGGCGCAGAGGTGGAGCCTGAAGGTCTTGTAGGGCAGGACGCGGACCCTGTGGGCCATTATCGACATGCGGTGGAGCGATGGTTGGCGGTTGAACAACACTATATCGCCATCCATTAGGTGCCTCTCCACTATCCAGCCCGGCCCTAGCTGCTCCGCTAGCTCGTCCCTGTTCTTCACGAACTCAAGCCTGTGCCTCCCTCCCCCTGGGTCTATCACGTAAACGGCGCCAGGGTACTTCTCAGGGCCGTTCCTGACGAGTTCCTTCATCTCCTCGAGGTTCCAGAGCGTTACGCGCTCAGGCACGGTGAGCTTCTTCGCTACATCCTCGGGGACGCCTACCTCGTTTATATCTATGTAGGGGTCCGGCGATATGACCGTCCTAGCCGAGAAGTTGACGCGCTTGCCGGTTAGGTGCCCCCTGAAGCGACCTACCTTGCCCTTAAGCCTCTGGACGAGCGTCTTCAGCACGCGACCCGACCTGTGCTTGGCCGGTGGGACGCCGGTTATCTCGTTGTTGAAGTAGGTGGCCACGTGGTAGGCGAGGAGCTCGGATAGGTCCTGGAGTATCAGGGGCGGAGCCCCATTTGCCATGTCCTCCTTGAGCCTCTGGTTTATGCGCAGTATGTCCACGAGCTTGTGCGTTAGGTCGTCCTCGGACCTTATGCCGGTTTCGAGGGTGATGGCTGGCCTCACGTAAACGGGCGGGACGGGGAGTACCTTCAGGACGGCCCACTCAGGCCTGAAGGCCTTGGGGTTGAAGCCCATTAGCTCTAGGTCCTCGTCGGGTATGCGCTCAAGCCTCTGCCTCACCGCCTCGGGCGTGAGGAATTGAACGCCTGTTTCCGTGTGCTCGTGGAACGTGGTCGGCTTTATGAGTTCTATCTTGTAGTTCTCATAACCGCAGTGTGGGCACGTCTTGTTCTTCATGGCTTCTTTTACGACGCGCCTGTAGAAGCTATCCGGCACGTCCCCTAGGAGCTTCTTGAGGCGCTCCTTCAGCCTCCTCAGCCTCTCGATCGTGATGGGTTCAGGACGAGACTTCTTCTTCTCAGCACGCATTCTCTTTACCTCTTCCTCGGTTGGTATCCTGAGGCGACCGCAGTTACGGCAGGTAGCCCTGAGCAGATCATGAATTATCTTGACGAACTCAACGTGGATGACCGGCACGGCCAGCTCTATGTGGCCGAAGTGGCCTGGGCAGAACGGGTCCTTGTTGCCACAGGTGCGACACCTCTGGCCCGGCTCGAGCGTGCCGAGGCGACCATCCATGAGGCCACCTACTATGGGCTCGCCCGATTCGTCATAGGTGTCCGGCATCTGGACCTCGACCACGGACATCTTCCTTATCTCATCTGGCGAGAGGACGCCGAACTCCACGGCCTTTATCGCCTTCACGGAGCCGGGCAATACCTTGAAGCGTGCTTCGGCCATGCTCACACCCCCTCGGAGAGCCTTATCCTAGGCGCTATGCAGAGGCTCATGAGCTCCTGGAGGAGCAACTTGAAGGCATAGGAGACGACCACGGGGTATATCTCGGCCTTATCGCCACACAGGCGACAGACGAGCTTGTGCTGCCTCGCATCGTAGTAAGCTATGAAGCCACACCGGTTGCACACGTACATGACGTAGCGGTCCGACTCGTCCAGCAGCCTGTCCTTCAGGAGCATGGCAGCTCCATGCCCTATCAGGCAATCCCGCTCCATCTCGCCGAACCTAAGGCCACCTCCACGTGCTCTCCCCTCGGTTGGTTGCCTGGTGAGTATCTGGACGCGACCACGGGCCCTGGCGTGTATCTTGTCCGCTACCATGTGGTGTAGCTTCTGGTAGTAAACCACGCCCACGAATATATCCGCCACGAACTTCTCGCCCGTCATGCCATCGTACATGACCTCGCGGCCCGTGTAGCTGAAGCCAGCTTCTATGAGCATGCGTTCTATTTCCTCCGGCTTCACGCCCACGAAGGGGGTGCCGTCTACCGGCTTACCCCTCATGGCCGCTACCTTGCCTGCCATGGACTCCAGGAACTGCCCTATCGTCATCCTGCTCGGTATGGCGTGCGGGTTGATTATTATATCGGGCACTATGCCGTCCTCCGTGAAGGGCATGTCCTCAGGTGGGTAAATCGCGCCTATGACGCCCTTCTGGCCGTGCCTGGAGGCGAACTTATCCCCTATCTCAGGTATCCTGTTGTCCCTGACCCTTATTTTCACGAGCCTATCGCCCTCTGCATCCTCGGTTATGAACACCTCATCTACTATGCCTTTCTCGGCTGGCTTGAGGGCTATCGACGTATCGTGCATTTCAATACCGCCCCTAACTGGCATCCTCGGGCCGTACTCCTCCATGAACCTCGGTGGGCTTAGGCGGGCCACTAAAACGTCCTTCTCCTCCAGCTTCTGCTCAAGCCTTACTATGCCATCTGCTTCTATACCAGCGTAGAACTTATCGCCCTTGTACCCTCTGGTGGTCGGGGTAGGCTTCTTGAACTCATCCCTCAGGCCACCCGCGTAGGTGCGCCTCTCGGCCTCGTAGAGCTTGAATAACGTCGAGCGAGCTAAGCCCCTATCTATCGAGGCCTTGTTGAAGACCAGGGCGTCCTCCATGTTGTAGCCACTGAAGCAGAGCACGGCGACAACACAGTTCTGGCCCGATGGCCTCTTGTTGTAGCCTATCACGTCCATTATCTTCGTGGTGACCAGGGGCTTCTGTGGGTAGTGGAGCAGGTGGGCTCTCGTGTCAACGCGGAACATGTAATTGCTGGCGTAGAAGCCCAACGCCTGCTTGGCCATAGCGGCCTCGTAGGAATTCCTCGGCGATTGATTATACTCCGCGAAAGGTATTATGCCAGCGCAAATGCCCAGGATCGCGTAGGGCGCTATCTCGAGGTGCGTGTGCTCAGGGGTTACGTCCTCAGGCCTCAGGGCTATGTAGGCGTTCTCCTCCTCCTCGGCATCTAGATACTCGATGACGCCAGCCCTGACGAGGTCATCGAACTTCAGCTCCCCCCTGCGGAGGGCATCTATGTGCTCCTTGGTCAGCCTTGGCTTCCCGTCCTCCACGACTATGAGTGGCCTCCTTATCCTGCCAGCATCGCAGTTCACGTATACCTCTGGATTGGAGCCAACGCCCTCGTAGTAAGCGATGTTGGCCTCTGGGCTGATCTTCCCAGCGCGCCTGAGCGCCCTGAACTCCTCAACCAACTCGGCTGGTCGCTCGTGGTAGCCTATGGGGAAGCCATCTAGGAACACTATGGCCCCCTTCAGCCTGAGTTCCCAGGGGGCCATCTCCCTGGGCACGACGCCGAGCTCGTAGAGCACCTCCTCTACGTGCTTTGGATCCGTCCCAACGGATAGGTAGGCCATGAGGGCTAGGTTCTTGACCAGACCACAATTAGAGCCTTCTGGGGTTTCGTTCGGGCAGAGGCGACCCCATTGCGTTGAGTGGAGGTCCCTGGCCTCGAAGTTCGGTTGGCTACGGCTGAGCGGGGACTGGACGCGCCTTAGGTGGCTTAACATGGACATGACGTTCGTCCTGTCGAGGAGCTGCGTAACGCCGACCCTGCCACGGCCCCAGTTCCCGGTGGCCAGGGCGTGTTGGAGCTTCTCGGTTATTATGCCCTCCCTCACCGCCGCCCTCAGCTTGATGTATTTCTTGTGCCTTAGCCTCTGGAGCTGGTAGCGGATATCGCGACATAGGTTCCTGAAGGCCCTGGCGAACACATCGGCCAGGAGAGGGCCAGCCAGCTTCAGGCGCTTGTTCTTCATGTGGTCTTTGTCATCTGGCTTCCTGTGGCCTAGCTTGAGTTCTATTACGCGCCTGACCATCTCGGCCAGGAGGACGGCCTTCTTGTAGCGATCTTCAGGCCTGCGACCTAAGTGCGGGAACAAGTAGCGGTCTAGGACCTGCTTGGCCTTCTCGCGCCTGTACTCTATGGTCTGGCCGTGAGCAACACGGTTGCCTATGTAGAGCAGGGCTTCCTCGGTGGTGAAAATGCCAACGCAAGCCTCGAAGCTCGGGTCGAGCTGCTCTATCACCTTCTCATCGGCGGAGACCATCTCGGCGATGTCCTTGTCCCTCTCAACGCCCAGGGCCCTCATCACTATCGGGAACGGGATTTGGGATGGGACCCTAGGCATGCTCACGTATATTATGCCATCCGGCTTGAGGGTTACCTCAACGCGGGACCTGAAGCCCAGCGTCGCGCTGAGGATCTTGGCCCTATAGGTAGGCTTGACCCTACGCGTATCTATATCCACAAGTATGCGGTTTGGTGCTAGGTCCTCGAGGGAGACGATAACCCGCTCCGAGCCATTTATTATGAAGTAGCCACCTGGGTCATCTGGGTCCTCCCCAACCGCTATTTGCTCCTCAACGGGCATCTGGCTGAGGCGACATATCTTGGACCTGAGCATCACGGGTATATCGCCTATGGGCACCTCCTCTGGTTCGTACTCACGGCCTCCCTGCACCTTCTTCATCTCTAGGAAGACGGGAGCAGCGTAGGTGAGGTTCCTTATCCTGGCCTCGCGCGGGTAGAGGGCCTTATCCCCAACGTGTATGTCCTTCACGCGTGGAGCTCCAACCCTCACCCTACCGAAGACTATTTTGTAGGGGCCTTCTGGGGAGGGTATCTCTACCTCGCCTATGCTGTCTATGACCTCCTGAAGGCCGTGGTCTATGAACTCGTTGTAGGAGTCCAGGTGCTGCCTAACTAAGCCCTTCTCCTCGAAGAAGGCCTTCACCAGCACGAATAGGTCGTCCGGGGATAGCATTTCCACTCGCTCTCCCCTGGGACCAGAGCTTCCTCTTAAGCCTTTCGCACAGCTTGAGGGAGCCCTATCCGAGCTTATTCCCGACCCCCCGCATGGGCGGGGCCTTGTATTATTTAAGCTTTCCCCTTCTTATAACGCTCGTCGTACAACTCCATGGCCTCCAATATCACCTGCTTGGCTTCCTCAGCTCCTCCCCAACCTAGCACCTGAGTGAACTTCCCTTCCTCCAGCTCCTTATAGCGCTCGAAGAAGTGCGCTATCTCCACCAGCCAGTGGTCCGGCAGGTGCTCTATGTCCCTTATCCTCCTAAACCTTGGGTCGCCCACGGGCACGCACAGCACCTTCTCGTCCATGCCCTTCTCATCGCGCATCTTCAACACGCCTATGGGCCGTGCCTCGACCACGCAGAGCGGGGGGACCGGGTGGTGCGTCATCACGAGGGCATCTAGGGCATCGCCGTCCTCGCAGAGCGTTTGGGGTATGAAGCCATAATCGGTTGGGTAGTGGAAGGGGGAGTGGAGCACCCTATCGAGCTTCAATACGCCTGTTTCACGGTCTATCTCGTATTTGTTCCTCGAGCCCATCGGTATCTCGATTACCACGTTTACCACCTCAGGTGGGTTAGGCCCCCTGCTTATGTGGTGGAAGTAACTTAGCCTCAGCATGGCCGCTCAGGAAGCCCTTAGCCCGTGCCAAGGTATTTATATCTATTGCGCAACAAGCCTCGTGGCGTGATGAGGGGTCAAAGCGCTGAGCCTCCGGGCCGTGAGGAGTTCCGCTACCCTGAGCACCAACATCATATCCACGTCTTGAGTATCATGGCGTGGGGCACGCCCTCTATGCGTATGACGGCCGCCTTGTGCACCATGCCCAGCTCTACGGCCCGCGAGACCACGCGCTCCCCGACCATGTTCACGATGGAGAACTCGGCCGCTATCCTGAGCGCCGTATCCACGTCCACGAGCTGGCCACCGTAGAATGGCTCGCTCACCTTGAAGACTATCTTGCCCTCCCTCAGGGTCCGGCCGAGGAGCTCTTCATCGCATATCGAGACCACCGTGTGGAGGCCGGAGCGCATGATGTTCAAGTAAACAAAGCCCTTTCCCTGGCTTCCTCGCTCCTCGGCCATGAGACCAGCCTCCAGGCTCAGAGGGGCCTGACGGGCGATTTTGCACCACAGGCATCGCATATCAAGAACATTATGCGCTTCTCCTTCACCAAGTGCGTATCGGGCCTCTTGCAAACAGGGCAGATGACGTAATCGCGCAGGAATATCCGTATGAGGCGTTGTATGGTTTCCTCCTCGAAGACCCCTTGGAATATGGCCCTTATGCCATCGAAGTAGCCAGCCGTGGCCAGCTCCCGCGAGAAGAAGCGGAGGCAGAACTCGGGCTTGCGGTTCACGGCATCGCAGAACTCCTTGAAGTTGTGGAATATGGTGCGCGAGCCCACTATGCTCACCCTGGGCCTGGGCACCTCAAGCCGCTCGGCTCGCTCAACCGGTCCTTCGGGCATCTGAGCGTAGGCGCGCTCAAGCAGCCTCGTGTACTCGGCCCTGCTCGCCAATCCCTCCACCGTTGTATCTGGTCGGCCTTAAGCCATAAAGGCTTGCCTGTCAGGGGCGTGGAGCACGAGGCGTATTTAGGGGGCTGGTCGCTTGAGGCCGCGAGGTGCTGAGGGTTGCCACTCACGCCGGAGCGGGTGAGGGCCGACATACCGCTGACGGCCAAGTACATCTACTTGGACAACTGCGCTACCACGCCCGTGCCGAGGCCCGTGGTCGAAGCCATGCTTGAGTACTTTTACGAATACTGCGCCAACGTGGAGAGGGGAGCTTACTCAATAGCCAGCTTGGCCAACGAGCGCTGGGATCTAGCTAGGGCCAAGGTGGCGAGGCTCCTCCTCAATTGCGACCCAGATGAATTGATATTCACGCGCAATGCAACCGAAGGCATTTGCGCTTTCGCCTACGCGCTTGAGCACCCGCTCTTGGACCGCTCGGGTGGCCACTTCAGGGAGCACGAGCCACTCGTGAGGTGGGAGAGAGGCGATAACGTGGTGTTCAGCGAGCTAGAGCACCACTCCAACATGATGCCCTGGATAAGGCTGGCCAGGCACGTGGGAGCCGAGGTAAGAGTAGTGCCCTTCAACCGCGAGACGGGCCAAATAGAGCCATCGGCCGTGGAGGAGGCCGTTGACGAGCACACGAAGGTCCTGGCCATCCAGCACGTGAGCAACGTCACGGGCGTCGTCCACCCGGTGGAGGAGTTCGTGCGCATAGCCAAGGAGGCCAACCCGGATTGCCTCGTGCTCATAGATGGCTCCCAGGGGCCGGGGCACATGGAGGTAGATGTGAGGCGCATAGGTTGCGATGCCTATGCCTTCTCAGGCCACAAGGGCCCCCTTGGGCCACAGGGCTCAGGTGGCCTCTTCGTGCGCAGGGAACTCCTGGAGCGCATGGAGCCCATGGAGATCGGCGGTGGGACCATAGCAGATGTTACCACGCGCGATTACAAGCTCAGGGACGATGCCCTCTGCAAGCGCTGGGAGGCCGGAACGCCCAGCATAGCCTGTCTCATAGGCCTCGGCCGGGCAGCTGAGTACGTGGCCGAGGAAATAGGCCTGAAGCGCATAGAGGAGCGTGAGAAGGAACTGACGGAGCAATTCATAGAGGGCTTGATGGATGTGCCTGGCGTTGAGATCTACGGCGAGAAAGAGGACATGAGCGTGAAAGCGGGCATAGTCTCCTTCAACGTGGAGGGCTGGGATAGCCACGACGTAGCCTTGGCCTTGGACAGCGAGTTCAAGCCACCGATACTCATGCGGGCTGGCCACCACTGCGCCATACCCGCCTGCCGGGCCCTGGGCGTCTACGAGCGCTACGGAGGGACCGTCAGGGCCAGCTTCCACTACTACAACACGCCGGAGGAGATAGAGGCCGCTTTAAAGGCTATAAGAAGATTGGCCGGGGCGTAGCATGGGGCGGAGCCTCGATGCCGGAGGTAAAAGACGCCGCGGAGGCTGTGAGGTTGGCCAAGAAATACGCCAGGGAGATGTCCGAGTGGTTTTTCTGGGGCAGCGTCATCGAGTCCTCCTACGATGAGGAGCATAAGGTATGGCGTGTCGTCTTCACGGCAGCCACGGGCCTCCTCGCGCCCTATAGGACCTACGAGGTCCTTATAGATGCCACAACGGGTGCGCTCAAGGAGTTCAGGAGGCTCGATAGCCATGAGGGAAGGGGGCGGTGAGGCCGAGAAATATGCGAAGTTGACCATCAAATACTTGGAGAACGCCGCTGAAGCCCTAGATAGAGGCGAACTCGAGAAGGCGAGCGAGTTCATATGGGGCGCTGTGGCCGAGGCGCTTAAGTGCCTCCTCATGGCTAAAAGGGGCATTAAAGTGCTGAGGCACGCCGAGCTCAGGAGGATGGCTAGGGAAGTGGCGAGGGAGGCCGGGGATCCGGAGATTTACAGAGCCTTCGCCGAGGCCGAATCCCTGCATAGCAACTTTTACGAGGCAGCATTGGATAAGGAGGACATCGCCATACGCTTCGAGAGCGCTCGACGCCTTGTCGATATACTCCTGAGCATGGCGAGGGAGGTAAGCCCGTAAACTTCATAAAGGACCGTTGAACTTGCCCGCCCGGGCGATGAGGAGCTGTCCCTAAGCGCTGAGAGGTGGGCGAGCGCAGGCCTACCCGAGCCCCAGGTGATGAGGAGTCCGAACACTGAGGCGTGATGAGGACCCCTTTCTGATGCAATCCCCTTTTAAGCCATCCCGGCCCAACCCCAAGGGGATGAGGAGGGCCACTTCACTGACGAGCTGATGAGATATGCCTACCCCGACCCCAGCCAGCATATTAAAGCTTGAAATAGCCTCAGCTGGCCTCTAGGTGGCTGTGAGGCCATGGGCGAGCCCTGATGGGTGATGAACCAGGATAGAGCCGAGCCGAAGGGCTTTTAAGGCCACCCTCCCCCTCCAGGCCGAATGACGAGGTTCCCCCTGGACTCTGAGCGGTGATGAGTGCGGCCGTATCCGACGCCAAGCACCTCCTGGGAACTCCTCCCCAGAGGGTCGTAATTCGGGCAAGGCCTTAGATGCAAACGCTTAAGGGCGTCATGCTAACCTCCCGGCCGGTGATGAATCGTCGGCGCCCCGATGGGGCGTGATGGAAGCCGTCCACCCGACCCAGCACCATCATGGGCGATGAGGAATACGACTTGCGGTGATGGGTGAGCGCGGGCCGCAGCCCCTGAGCCCGGCGCGAGACGCGATGGCCGGAAGGCTTATACGTGCCCCCACGTACGCGCTCGGTGGCATGCCACAGAAGGTGATATGCTCTAAGTGCGGGCATGTTTTGCACGTCGAGGAAGAAGATCTGAAGCCACCCGACGAGATAATAGCCATGTTCGAGGACGGGAGGTGCCCTAACTGTGGCCATCAGCTCTCCGTCATACCGGTCAAGATAGAGATATACCCGATTAGGCGACGAAGGAGGAGGTCCAAGTAGATGGAGTGCGGAGGGAGGAAAACGCAGTTCTGGCCCTTCCACGCTGGGAGGGCCAAGGTAACAGAGTTCGCTGGCTTCTGCATGCCCCTCTGGTACGAGGGCATCATACCTGAGCACATGGCCGTCAGGGAGGCCGTTGGCGTATTCGACGTGAGCCACATGGGTCGCATCCTGCTGGAGGGGCCTGGGGCGGAAGAGCTCCTAGATCTCACGACCACCAACGATGTATCCAGCCTCAAGCCGGGGCGCTCCCAGTACTCCCTCATGTGCAGTGAAGCCGGGGGCATAATAGACGATGTGGTGGTGCTCAGGCTTGCTCAGGAGAGCTTCATCCTGGTGGTCAACGCGGCCAACAGGAGCAAGGACCTGGCCTGGCTGGAGCAACATGCTAAGAAAGTAAGCGATGTGACCATAAGAGATCTAACTAGTGATGTGGCTATGATGGCCGTCCAGGGGCCTAAATCGCTGGACGTGCTCGCGGCCTTGGTCGAGCCGGATGTGGAGCTCGCGAGCTTGAGCTGGCACGAGTTCTCCAGGGGGCGCTTGATGGACATTGATGTCTTGGTGGCCAGGATGGGCTACACGGGCGAGGCTGGCTTCGAGATATACATCTGGGGCGCTAGGCCCGACGAGCCGAGCAAGGCCCTGGAGGTATGGAATGCCGTGCTGAATGCTGGCCGCGAGTTCGGCATAAGGCCTTGTGGCCTTGGGGCCAGGGACACGCTTAGGCTTGAGGCTGGCTACTGCCTCTACGGCCCGGACATAAACGAGCAGACCACGCCCGTAGAGGCTAAGTTGGATTTCGCCGTCAAGCTCGGAAAAGGGCCTTTCATAGGCCGCGAGGCCATAGAGGAGCAGCTCTCGCGAGGCGTTGGGAGGCTCAGGGCTTGCCTCAAGCTCCTGGAGAGGGGCGTGCCGAGGGAGGGCTACCCCGTCCTAGACGGGTCCGGCCACGAGGTCGGGCGCGTAACCAGTGGCACGTTCTCGCCCCTGCTCAAGTGTGGCATAGCCATGGCCTACCTAACCCCTCCCGAGCTGGCCGAGCCGGGCACGGAGCTCTACGTGGCCCTGAGGGGCAGGAGGGCCAGGGCCGTGGTGGTGGAGCCACCTTTCTACGACACAAACAAATATGGGCGGAGGAGGAGAGCCCGCTGAGGTGGGAGCCCTGAGCACCAGCGAGTATGAGGTCCCAGAGGGCCTGTACTACACTAGGGAGCACGAGTGGGCCAAGGTGCTGGAGGACGGCACGGTCCTGATGGGCATAACGGATTACGCGCAGGAGAAGCTGCACGAGGTGGTGAACGTGGAGCTGCCGGAGGT
>Ga0116200_10000628_pt1 | contig 12124 bp, 14 predicted proteins | sample Mar14436cmmetaG_FD_94478 | JGI IMG/M metagenome (GOLD analysis project Ga0116200, IMG submission 94478) | Marine hydrothermal vent microbial communities from Guaymas Basin, Gulf of California to study Microbial Dark Matter (Phase II) - Marker... ... | reverse complement strand
GGTCTATTCCTTCCTTTATTTCTTCTAGATCGATATCTACTCCATAAAACGCTTTGAACGTTTTACGCGTTAATGCGTGATTAAGTACTTTCATGTTCCTCTTGGAAAATTTAACTAAGGTAGGTATGGAGCCGCTGTGATCCTGTTCCATGTGATTAATAACTATGTGAGTTATATCTTTACAATCTCTTTTAAGCTCTCGCTCTCACCAAAGCTATGTATGCTCCATATAGCCTCAAAGTACTTAGTTCTATTGTCGTCTAGTCGTAGTGGATAGATGTCCTTGGTGATCTTCTCCTTTATTACTCTTATTAATCTTCCCTGTCAAGCTTATATATTTCGATATAATATTTTAAATCTTTTGATATTCAAAAAGATTTAAGAATTAATTTTCAAAAAATAAATTTTAGAATTTTCCTATATCATCAGGTAACTTTACTTTAAGTGTGGGTTCTCCTGGTCTCCAACCTGCGGGTATTATGTCAAACCCCTCTAGGGTGGGAGGATGCTCATACAGGTACTTAAGTCCTATGAAAGAGTTGTATATATGCTCTACATCCTTACCTAATCTATCATTGTGGACGCTTATGTACTCTACCTTTCCTTCAGGGTTAATAATAACCGTTCCTCTCCTGGTTATTCCAGTAGTCTCGTCTAGAAATCCATAGGCTCTGCTTATCTCCTTCTTAATATCTTCGACCAAAGGTATGTTGGACTTTTTGAGCCTAGGGCTTGTTTCAGCCCATACTTTATGGGAAAATATGCTATCCGTGCTTATAGCTAATACTTCTGCGTTATTCTCCTTAAACTTCTCATAGTATTTTGCTAGTCCCTCGATATCAGTTGCACAGACAAACGTAAAATCAGCTGGATGAAACGTTAATATTACCCATTTACCGCGGTAATCAGAGAGACTAATGGTTCTAATCTCTTTTGAAGCAGAGAAGTATGCTTTGGCTCTGAACTCCGGTGCGGGCTTGCCTACTTCCAGCATTTTGACACCGGTAAATAGAAAATAATACGTATTAATATATTTTACTATTTAGAAAATATTTCTATAAGCTAGATGCATTAAATTAAATTAAATTCTCCTTTATTACATTTTAAACCATGAATAGATACAAAGTTGGGCTAGCTCAGATACATTCTCTTCTGGGTAATGTAGAGGATAATCTTAACAAACACTTGGAATACATTGATAAGGCTAAGGCTCATGAAGTTGATGTACTGGCATTTCCGGAACTTTCATTAACAGGGTATCTGCTGAGAGACCTGGCGTATGAGGTTTCTGATAAATGCTTAGAGGCCTTAGATGAGGTAAAAAAGGCGTCGAAAGGCATATGTGTCATAGTGGGTCTTGTTGAAGAGACAAGACTTGGAATTTACAGGAACTCTTTAGCGATAGTTCAGAATGGTGCTCTTAAGGGTTTCATACCTAAGGTTTACTTACCTAACTATGGTCTGTTTGAGGAAAGTAGGTACTTTACTCGGGGTTACGCTAGGGATCTAAAACTTTTTAATCATAAGGGGCTTAAATTCAGCGCTGTTATATGCGAAGATGCCTGGCATCCTGAGCCGATAGAGTTTCTTTCTAGAATAGGAGCTGACTTAGTTTTCATATGTTCTTCCTCACCTTTAAGAGGACTCTATGGTAAGGGTGACACGTTCGTAGAAAAACTATGGGAATCAATGAACATTACACGTGCTGTTGAGAATACAGTCTTTATAGCATATGTTAATAGGGTAGGCGTTGAGGACGAAGAATACTTCTGGGGAGGGTCCATGGTGATCTCGCCTACTGGAGAGATCTTAGTAAGGGCTAAAAAAATGGAGGAAAATCTCCTTATAGCAGAGATAGATCTTCACACCCTCAGAAGAGCTAGAAGGTTTAGCTCATTTAAGGATCATGCTATTGACTTACATAGGTATTTAAGTGAGCTGCCATGAGTTTACCTCCAGTAAATTGTGAGAGAGTAGTTGATTACATAACTAGAAGATTAAATTGGTACATTCTGGATTTTGCGAGGAAAAAAGCTGGAATAATTGGGGTGAGCGGTGGTGTCGATTCTGCTGTCACAGCTTTCTTGACTGTAAGGGCTTTAGGACCTGAAAGGGTGTATTGTTACATACTTCCATCTGATGCGACACCAAACGAGGATATTGAGGATGCACTAGAAGTTATTGAAAGACTTAGGTTGCCTAAGGAACATTGGGAAATAATCAGTATTGAGAAAATAACTAAGAGCTTTGAGGAAGCATTGGGTAATTTAACCAAGATCGAGCGTGGGAACATGATGGCAAGAATTAGAATGATCATTTTGCATCAGAGAGCTTACAGGCATAATGGGTTAGTCGTAGGTACAGGAGATAAAAGCGAGCTGTTAATAGGATATTATACTAAATATGGTGATGGAGGAGTAGATATCCTTCCTATAGGCGGATTGTATAAGACGCATGTGAGGCAAATAGCCAGTTATTTAGGTGTTCCTGAGAGAATAGTTAAAAAGCCTTCATCTCCTAGGCTATGGCCGGGTCAAACCGCAGAGGGAGAGTTAGGAGTAGGGTATGACATAATAGATCCTATATTGTATTATAGGTTTGAGGAGTGGCTTCCTGAGAAAGAGATAGCGAGAAAAATAGGCATTTCAGAGAACATTGTCAGGAGTATTTTAGATAGAGTGAAAAGAACGCAGCATAAAAGGTTACCACCTGAGGTATTTCATATAGGATATAGGGACTTGGGTTCTGACTGGAGATATCCTAGACAGTGGGTGTAAGGAGGAATGAGATAAATATTATCATCTAAGTATTAAGTTACAAGGTTAAAGTATATAGTGTAGCTCGTTGGTGGTACTTTGGGGAGGAGAAGAAGAGGAAGGAGGATAAGACCTAGACCTAGAAGAAGACTACCCGAGATATTTCAATGCCCTAAATGCGGAGAGGAAACCGTTAGTGTCTCTGTAAATAAGGAAATAGGTACGGTAAAGGTGATGTGCTCTAAATGTGGACTCTCATATGAGTTTGAACAAAACCCCTATCTCCATCCAGTTGACTATTACAGTAAATTCGTAGACAAGTTCGAAGAAGAGATTATGGGTGGCTCTTCTGTCGAAAGTGAAGAAATATCTGTCGGAAAAGCTTAGATTAGAGAAAGCCCTTCATATGACCTTAATAGATCCCGCAAAAACAGGCGCCGATGAAGCTGGAGATATATGTAGGGAGGCTGCTAAAGCTGGCTCATCAGCAATAATGGTAGGTGGTAGCATAGGTGTTTCCGAGAGAATGGTAGATGAGGTAGTACTTAGTATTAAGAAATCCATAGATATACCCATTATACTATTTCCCGGTAATCCCTCAGGGGTAAGTAAGTATGCAGACGCCGTATGGTTTCTTTCCGTTCTTAACTCCAGAAACCCCTTCTTTATAATAGGGGGTCAGGCTCAGGGAGCTCCCGTAGTAAAGAGGTATGGAATAGAGGCACTTTCTTTAGCATATTTAATTTTAGGTGAGGGAGGGACGGTGTCATACATTAGTCAGACAGAACCTATACCTTTAAATAAACCTGAGATAGTGGTAGCTTACTCACTAGCGGCAGAGTTCTTCGGCTTTAGTTTTCTTTACCTAGAAGGTGGCTCAGGGGCTCGCCCAATACCCCCTGAGATTATTAATGTGGTAAAGCGTAATGTTAGCATACCGTTAATAGTGGGAGGAGGAATCAAAGATAGAGAGATTGCTAGAAAAGTAGTGACCGCAGGAGCTGATATAGTGGTTACAGGTACGCTTGTCGAAAAAGCTAACGACGTATACAGAGCTGTTAGGGAGGTAATATGTGGAATTAGAGAGGGGGTAAAAAATCGGCTATCCGAAAAGTCCTAGATGGGCTAATAACACAGCCCCTATAAGTGCTAATGTAGTTAAAATAACTATCTCAGGCCTTACTTTTACACCGCCTATTTCTTCCTCATAGAATGTCATGAGTCCTGCAGCTGACATAGGGGCTGCTTTCTTCTCCTTCTCCCGCTTCTTTCTCTTCCTAACGCTCATCCGATCACCCTTGTAAGTTATATTAGTTAGAGGTTAAAGAAGCTTTTGTATTAACTAAATTGAGAGGAGATTAATGCCCTTAGAAGACAATATTAAGGAAGAAAAACAGAGAATCAGAGAGAGAATGTGGAAGTTACTCGAGAGAAAGGACGTTGCTCGTTTTCCTAAACCAGTTAAGGGTAGAATACCTAACTTTAAGGACAGTGAGAAGGCTGCCATGAAGCTTATAGCTCATTATGTATTCAAGAGAGCAAGGGTAGTGTTTGTATGTCCTGACTCTCCTCAAAGAACGGTGAGAGAGTACGTTCTTAGATCAGGAAAGACATTAGTAATGGCTACTCCAAGGCTCAGAGAGGGTTTTCTAGTTTTAACACCCGATTTTATCCCAAGGGGAAAGGAGAGAGAGGCTTCTACTATAAGAGGAGCTTTCAGGTATGGTAGGAGGCTTGATTATTTAGATATTAAGGTGGATTTGAAGGTAACAGGTTCTGTAGCCGTAACAGTTAAGGGAGCTAGATTGGGTAAGGGAGGTGGCTATAGTGATCTTGAATACGCTATACTAAGGGAGTTAAAGGTCATAGATGAGAGAACGCCTGTAGTAACAACCGTCCACGACCTTCAAATAGTTAACGAGCTACCCTTAGAGCCTCATGATGTACCTTTAGACTACATCTTTACACCTACTAAAATTATAGAGGTAAAAGAGCCTATAAAAGAGAAGCCAAAAGGACTTATAAGAGATTTACTTGATGAGAGAAAAATACAGGAAATACCGTTATTAAAGAGGATTTTAGCTAAATAATTGTATATCTTATTCTCGTTATTCCTTTACCTTTACTTTCTCTCTTGAGTAATTTAATTTCACCTACCTCACCTGTGGAGGAGACATGTGTTCCTCCGCAGGGAACAGCGTATATTCCCTCTATTTCAACGATCCTAAATGTCTTTATTCCTTCATGAAGCTCTGTCAGATGTTCTCCAAAAGGTTCTATGTATCTTTTAGCCTCTTCCCTGAGTAACCAGAAAGCTTTAACCTTCAGATTATTCTTAATAACTGTCCTTACTACATCTTCAAGTTTAGGTAGATCGTCCCTAGGTATCCTAGCAGTAAAGTCTTGGTGGCTCTCATTTATACTCAGCATGCCTCCGTGATAACCTACCTCTAATCCATAGAGTTTCTTGACAGCATAACCAAGTATATGAGCCGCTGTATGCATACGCATTAGTCTATATCTTCTCTCCCAATCTATCACGCCTCTTACAGGATCCCCAGGATTAGGTTCTCTACCCTCCAACACACCTTTATGAACTATTTCGTCGTCTTTCTCAAAGACCCCCTCAACTTTAAAACTCCATCCTTCCCCATTAATGTAACCTTTATCATAGGGCTGACCCCCTCCTCCAGGGTAAAAAGCCGTTTCCTCGATAACTAAGAAATCTACATTGAAGTTTACGACCTTAGATTTAAACTCTTTAAGATATTGATCTTCATAGTAAAGTCTTTTAGTCATATGAAAAGCCCTTCTCATTCTTGCTATTAAACTTTATTTATCTCATGAGAGAATTGATAAGTAATCATGAAAGACAGGGTTGAGAGTTTTGTACAAGATCTCGTTGAGTCAATAGTAACGATATGTGAGTCAAGCGGCTCGTATATGGTGATTATAAAGCCTGAAAAGGAGTTGTATGTTTTGGATTTATTGAAAACATTTTACAGAGTAGATGAAAACGAAGTGAGTAAAATTAACATAAAAGGTAAGACAATGATATACATTCCTCCTGATAAATTAATCATCAGGTTAGGTTCAGGAAGATCCCTGCGTGATGTTAAGTTATTTTTGTATAATGTTTTTAATAAAAAATAAATATTATTCTAATTAAAAAGTTTTATTTAGCTTATTAAGGTTTTTATATATGAATATTACATAGAAAAAAGTTGAGCAGAGTTAATTAACTACTGTTATACATGATGTTTAGGCTATTTTTCCTTAAGGTGACTTAAAATTGGGAAAAATACTACCTTTATCGCTAGCACCTGAAAGTGTACCCCTAAAGGTAGTTGAGGTAAGAGTGAGGGGGAGAGGGCAGAGTAGAAGACTTCTTGAGATAGGTATAGTGCCCGGTGCTGTTATAAAAATCATAACTAAAGCTCCCGGTCCATTAGTTATAGAGGTCAACGGAGCGCGCTTTGCTCTGGGATGGGGACACGCGAATAGGGTATTTGTAGAGGTGTTATAATGAGTAAGCAGGAATACGTTGTTGCGTTAGCGGGTAGTCCTAACGTAGGTAAAAGCACTCTTTTTAATAACATAACAGGCCTTAAGCAACACGTTGGGAACTGGCCAGGCAAGACTGTTGAAAGATATGAGGGGCTCCTTGAACATCACGGTATTAAGATCAGGATCGTTGATCTGCCTGGAACCTACAGTCTTGGAGCTTTGAGTGAGGAAGAAGTTATAGCTAGGGAGTTCATAGTTAAGGAGAAGCCTAACGCTATAATAGTTATTGTAAACGCTATAGAGCTCAGTCAGAGCCTATACCTAGCTTTACAGGTTTTGGAGCTAGCCAGCAACGTGGTTATAGCTATTAACAAGATAGACGCAGCTGAAAGAAGGGGGATTCACATTAATTATAAAGGACTGGAGAGGGCTCTAGGAGTTCCCGTAATCCCTATCTCAGCACTAAACAGAGTGGGGCTTCATAACCTTATAGAACGAGTACTGGAAGTTGTTAAGAGGAAGGTTAAAACGAGTCCGTTCAGACTGAGTTATGGTGCTATAGAGTATTACGTTAAGGATCTTGAGAGAAGACTCGTTAAATGTAAGCAGCTAGAGATGTATCCCAGTAGATGGGCTGCTATACGGCTATTGGAAGGAGACGAGTACCTTGAGAAGATAGCTAGTGATTGTGCCGAACTAACTAACTATGTGAAAACCATCAGAGAGAGGACTGCTGAGGAGCTAGGAGAGCCACCTGAAATGTTAATGATAGAGAGGAGATATAGGGTGATAAACGAGCTAGTTAACAAGTATGTCTTAACAGAGAAGGTTACCAGTCCAGGATTTTCCGAGTTCTTAGACTCCATAATGTTACATAAGATAGGCGGCATAGCTTCCTCGATAATTATATTACTATCTTTATTAACCGTGCTTTTCTCCATCAACACAGGCTTTCCTCTTAACCTTATATTCGAGTATTTAGGATATGAGGAAATAGCCAGCGTGATAGAAGAATATAGTCTCTCAGGGATATTAAGCTTTATATTCTCTTATCTAGGTGAGGTTGTCTCTAATCTTTTACACTCACTAGGGGCTCCTTATGATATAATAAGCTTAATAGTGGACGGAGTCATAGCCGGTGTCGGAAGCGTATTAAGTTTTTTCCCCTTAATACTAACCGTATACATAGCTTTTGGTTTCCTAGAGGACTCAGGGATAATGGCCAGAATAGGTACTGTAGGTGATAGAATAGCCAGAAAGTTAGGTCTAAGTGGGAAGGCAATTATACCCTTAATTCTGGGATTAGGGTGTAACGTACCTGCAATCATGGGTACTAGAATACTTGAAAACGACGAGGAAAAAACTCTTTCAATACTCTTAGCTCCACTAGTTCCCTGTCAGGCAAGACTTTTTGTTTTACTTGTTTTTGCATCAGCTTTCTTTAAAAGTCCACTCATACAAACAGCTGTTGTGGCTTTAGTATACCTAGTTGACATAGCTTTAATAGTTTTTATGAGTTATATACTAAGACTCACACTTCTAAGGAGATACGAGCCTCCTGAGCTTCTAGTAGAGCTACCTCCTTACCACAGGCCTAGCTTAAGGGTCATATCCTGGTATGCATGGGATAAAAGTAGTCACTTCATTAAGAAGGCTGGAACAATAATCTTCGTTCTCTCTGTAATAACGTGGATATTGATAAACTACGGGCCTGTAGGGAGAACTACCCAGGTCAGTGAAAGCTACGCTGCCATTCTCGGCAAAGCACTATCCCCCATAGGCTCTCTTATGGGGCTGCCTGATTGGAGACTAATGCTATCACTTGAGGTGGGATTTGTAGCTAAGGAAGGAATGGTAGAATCCATAGTTTTGATGACAGGAATAGATAACCCTGTGAAAGCAGTGAGATCATTAAATCTAAGCTTACCTCAAGTGATAGCTTTTCTACTAGTAATGATCATCTACACACCATGTATACCAACTGTATCAGCCTTCTACCAGGAATCAAAAAGCATTAAGCTTACCATAATTCTAGTGATTTACGAGTTAATACTAGCGCTTCTCATAGGGATAATATCATATAACTTAATTAAGTTTATTTTTAACTTAATTTAAGATATCTTAAATAATTTAAGAAATAAGATATGACCCATCACAACTAGGTGCTGTGTTAAGGTTTGAAAAGCCTTCCCTACATACGGAGAATCCTATTCCCTTTTCAAGAGCTAGGTTTCTTATTGTAGTAAGCATTTCATACCTAAGTCTCCTAGGAAGGTAATAGGACCCTCTTATCCTCTCGCCCTTATTTACGTAAAGTTCCTTTAGCATACTTGCCTTATCTGGAAACGCTCTTGTTAATCTGCTTAAGCTATCATACCTAGCTTTATAAGTAGAGGTAGATACATGCTTAACACCTATCTCTGCCAACCTTTCTATGAGCCTTCCTATCATATTAACGTCCCAGTTTATTCCAGGTATTAATGGATCTATTCTGACTCCACAAGGCACTTTATTACATATCTCATGAAGAGCGTCTAGCCTATCGCTGGGAGGAGGTGCTCCAGGCTCTAATATCTTAGCTATGTTGTCATTTAACGTAGTTATGGTAACCATTACTGCAGAGGGAGTTCTTGAGAGGATGTCTAGGTCTCTCCTAACTAAGGTAGATTTTGTTATCAGAAGCAGCTTGAATCCTTCCTTAGAGAGTAACTTTAATGCATCCCTTGTGAGTTGTAGCTCTTCCTCTGGTGGAGTGTAAGGGTCAGAGCTGTTAGAGATGGAGATCACTAACCTTCTGTCAAGTTTCCTGACCTCTCGTCTCAGGATCTCTAATAGCCTGTTTTTCGGCCTCGGATTATAGTGGTTCCTTATGTAAGCTGTCGCATAGCAGTAAAGACATTGGTGTCCACATCCTGTGTAAGGTGAGAATGAATACTTAAGAGGGCATGTGCAAAGTGGGCTTTTCCATGGATCAAATAGTCTTATGTACGTTCCTGTTTTAATGTGGCGGTTTACTTTCTTATCACTCACTGGGATGCTTGTCAAACGCCTCCCTTATAAGCTCGTTCTTGATTCTTTCTATATCGTTTATACTCAGGTTATTTATACCTCTTTCCTCAACGACGGCATTACCATTAACAAATACGTAAACAGGTTGATTGACTTCACCCTTAACAACCTTCTTTAAATCCTCATCAAAAGCGACGAGATCACCATCCCATCTCATACCGTAAGTTTCATAGCCCCCAATAGTGGCCTTTCTTAAAAGGAAAAGAGGACTTACTTTATGTATTCTTAGGGCTGTTCTATACTGGTTAAGAACACTTCCTATCAACAAAGGCCAATCACTACCGAAACAAGAGATCTTCTTAGGATCTTTTAAAGTTCTATTATAGAGATATATGTTGGAAACGGGGCAATGAACTATCTTCACAGCATATTCTTCGTATTTCTCATCCTCGATGCAGTGAACTCCTATAATGTCCAACTTATTTGACGCTAGCAATCTTACCGCCTTTTTAAGCTCGGAAATGCCCTCGGATAAGTGCATACCTAGTAATATTTTTCTCTTTTTAGAATAGTTGTATGCTTGTGTTATATCTGAGCGATTAGTATAACTTATTGAGTGAATAAATACACCCATTTTAACCAATTCATTTTCAAATCCATTTAGAGATGTGTGAAATCTTACAAACGTATTAAAATCGCTCCATCCCTTGCCTCTCATTAAAGTTGGCATGAGAACAACCCTGGGTTTATGCTCTATATTCTTGACAGCCATAGCGTTGGCTCTTAGACTACCTACTATTGATAAAAGTGTCACGCCATTGAGTAATGATAGCAGTATGGTAACTTTAGCTAGTTTTTCACTGAGAACAAGGTCTCTCCGTAATGAGCTTTCGTCAACTTTAAGCCTCCTATGAGCTATCCACTCTAAGCTATTACACCATTTTCCGTTACCTACGTCTACTACTTGGGGATGTGCATGGGCATCCGAGAAGCCTGGCATGAGCACTGTTTTAAAATAGTAGCTCTTTGAGAGGCCTGGGAGCCTAATACGTACATTCTCTAGCAACCTACCTTTGTAAAAAACATTATCAGCTTCTATTATCAGGGGGCGTCACCTAAAGAAGGAGCTATAATAGATGACATAGAGCTAATAATGCGAAATAGTAAGAGCTTTTTTCCCATATTCAGAGGAAAAGTTATGAGTAAATAAAGCTTGTTTATAGCTTACATTAACTGTTCATTGAATTAACTTAATGATTTTTAAGAAGAGGGTATAACTATTAATCTCTTTTCATTCAGTCTGACCATAACTTCTTCGTCTATCTTAAAAGGTTCCTTAGTTGGAGGTAGTTGAACTCTGAGTTCGAGCTCATCTATCCTAACCTTATAGTCAGTAAAGCTACTAGGTACGCAACATTAACTACCTTACCCCTGAACTCGTTTGTTTTAAGTGCTAGTTCTAGCATGTTTGATAGAGGCTCATTAGGCAGTAATGTAAGCCATAGAGCATATTCAGCTATTAGCTCAGGTACTACTATTGGAAACATAAGTAGCCCCTGTACTAAGGTCTTTCCTCTGAAACTCTTCCTAAGTAAAATATGCCCCCCAGATCTTGGATGTTCCATGCAGTAAGGCTCTGTTTCCCTTAAGAACTCCCATCCCTTCTCCCATGTGATAGGATTGTTTACATCTCCACAAGCGTGCGTAACGGCTACTAAGAACATTCCTCTAAAGGACATATATCCTGCTTTTGGATCAACGTAGCTAAAATCTCCCAGGGTTAGCCTTTATCTATTCCTTAAGTTCATCGAAGGTATTCGGAGGATCCTCTACCTTATCCTTAGTTATAGAATATTGATATTATAGGTCTGTAGAGTGGTTAAGCCTTAAAGAATTATTATAAGAGACTTCTTCAGTACTCTGGGGCTTCTTCGAGAGTAGTTATCACAAGCCGTTTGCTTGAACCCCTAATAAGTGCTAGCCGAACCCACTCTCCTATTCTCCTTTCCTTTAACTTGCTGATAAACTCTTCAAGGTTTTCAACTGGTTCATTATTTACCTCTACGATGACATCTCCTTTCCTTAATCCTGCTCTGTAGGCTGGAGAGCCTTCAACCACTCCAATAATTAAAACGCCTTTCTCAATAGGTAATCCTAGTTGTTTAGCAAGCGGTTTAGTCAATGATACTCCGTAAATCCCTACCCAGGGTCTTCTAACCTTCCCGTATTTAACAAGTTGTTCAGTGACCTCCTTAACCTCATCTATGGGTATAGCAAAACCTATACCTTGAGCAAAGGGTATCATGGCTGTGGTAATACCAACTACTTCTCCATTTAAGTTAACTAACGGACCCCCACTATTACCAGGATTAATAGCAGCATCTGTCTGTATAAGGTTCTCAAAAACCTTCTCTTTAGTCCTAATGGTTCTTCTAAGTCCACTTATAACTCCGAACGTCATGGTAGGACCTCCTATTATATGAGTTAAAGGATTTCCCACGGCTATAACAAACTGTCCTACCTTAAGCTTCGAGGAGTCACCTAGCTTAGCTGACTTAAACCCTTTTCCTTGAACTTTTAATAAAGCTATATCGGATCTCCTGTCTATACCTATTACCTTTCCCTCAAACCTCTCTCCACCGTACAAACCTACGTATATCCTCTCGTATCCAGAGATAACGTGTGCATTAGTCACTATGTATCCATTATTATCTATTATAACACCTGAACCTATACCCTTGATAGGTCTTATAGTGAATATAAAGTCAATAAGTTTAATAGTACTGACTGTTACAACACTTTCCTTAACTTCTTCATAAGCGTTTATAACTTTTTCCTCTAAGCTGGACATG
>Ga0116200_10000627_pt1 | contig 12131 bp, 10 predicted proteins | sample Mar14436cmmetaG_FD_94478 | JGI IMG/M metagenome (GOLD analysis project Ga0116200, IMG submission 94478) | Marine hydrothermal vent microbial communities from Guaymas Basin, Gulf of California to study Microbial Dark Matter (Phase II) - Marker... ... | reverse complement strand
CTATCGTTAGCTGGATCCCATGTGAAAACAGGTATGTAAATTATTGAGTCAGCGTTAGCATCGTAACCTATTATTTCGTTTACGCTAAGCATTCTTCTAAGCATAACACCCTCTCTATACACTGCGCTCTGTATTATAACGAAGTTTAAGTTGTCAAGTTGTGTTTTGGGAACATTTATCGGGGGAGAAGTGATTCTCTGAATAAGCCTAACAACACTGCCAGCGTGGAAAGTGGCTAGTACAGGGTGGCCCGTATTATGTAGTGCTACTGGAACGTCGCCACCTATGAAAAGCTCTGTTTCAGGAACTGAAACATCGTAAACATATCCTTCATACTTGGTCTTTCTTACATTTAACACTTTTAAGAAAGCTGTATCGCTCTCTAGAAGTATTTTTAGTCTGCTAAAGATTTCCCTTGAATTTTCATCGAGTTCTTCACGATATTTCTCAAGGAATTCAAGTATCTTCCTAGCTGTTCTTCTAAGAACAAATCTCTGTCTACCTTCATCATATCTTCGCACAATATACGTTAACTCCGGAGGAAGTTTCGTTTCAAGATTATTGGCCTTAATAATCTTGATTATTGGTTTTAAAGGTATTCTCTCACTCCATAATCTAATTCCTTTAATTTCAAATAATCTCACATGGACATCATAGTAATTTCCATATCTTCTATCGTTGATTTCGAAAATCTTTGACTCTAAGCCAGCTAACCTAGCTAACCACACTAGTTGCCTAGCTAATTCCCTACTTTTAGTTGTGTAAACAACAATGCCTCCTCTCACATTAGTTCTTCTAGCATCAACCATAAGCCCCCTAAAGAGTTCTTTAATAATAGGAGCTGGTGATTCAAAGAGTTCATATGGTACATGCTTTCCCTGAAGTTTTCTACCAGCAATATGCTTTATTAGGTATGCTGGAGGTGCGTTGTAAATCCTTACTCTGGAATAGCTTCCTCTGTCTTTAACCGTAACGGTTGCGTTAAGATCTTTAGCACTACTGGTTATTTTGCTAATAAATTCTTTTTCACTAGAACCCAAAGATAATGATATTACCGGGTTCTTACCTGAGCTTTCCTCAACACAACCGTCAGCCAAATATGTTCCTAGTAGGAACGCTAAGTTCTCGTTTAAGACCAGTTTGCTTCTTAAATGTTTACTTCTTCCGCTGGTTTTTACATATTTCCTATCTGTGAACTTAACATTAACACCTATATCTTTCAGAGTATTGTAAACGCTAATTTTCCTAAGAGAAGATTTTACACTGTTTCTTTTAACGAATGTTACTAACAAATCACCTTTCCTTAACTCACTAACGTATTTTGGCTTAATTTCTAATGTGTTTTCATCTAAAACAAAAACGCTATGGGATCCTGTAGCTTTTAAGACTCCTTTACCTTCATATAATATTTCATATATTTCTGAAGCCTTATGTCTCAAGACATAGTTTATCTTGGACCACTTTACTTTACCATATTTATCCATTGATAGTATAAGGTATTTGTTAATGTATTTAGGTGTTCTCTCTTCGCCTTCACTATAGAACTGGTCTATAAATTTGCCGATAGGTGTAAGCTCTATTTCCCCTGTTTCTACATTTTTCACTAATATTGGTGTGTCCCATGAAACACTTTGCATAGCTTGGAATGCTACGTTTCCTTCTGCTCCTCTAATCTCTCCTACTATGATGTAGTTTGGTCTTTGTCTGAGAGCTGCTTTGAGTAGGTCGAACATTGTTACGCTGCTTTCTACGCTTCCGGTGTCTCGGGTTAGCTCTCTAACCCAGTTGTCATGTGGTACCTGTACTTCGGCTGTGTCCTCTATCGTTATTATTTTCGCTGTTGGCTTAATGAAAGCTATTATTGCGTTTAGCGATGTCGTTTTTCCTGAGGCTGTTACTCCGGATATGAAGCCGCTCATCCCCTCCAGGAGAAGCATCCAGAGATATGCTGCTACTGTTTCATCCAGTGTGCCCCATTTTATGAGTTGAATTACTGATGCTGGTACTTTAGAGAACTTTCTTATGGTGAAGTTGCTTCCCTTAAGGCTAACGTCTGTTCCGAAAACAATGTTTATACGGCTTCCGTCAGGAAGTGTTGCGTCAACTATTGGTCTAGCGTGGCTTACTGGCTTACCTATTCTTTCGCTAAGCTCAATAACGAATCTGTCAAGTTCTTCTTCAGTTTTGAATTCAACACTTGTCTCTAAAGGACCAAAAACCTTGTGTACAATGTATATGTAGCCTACTCCATCGCAGCTTATATCCTCAATATACATGTCCTTAATGAAAGGTTCTAGAACACCTAAACCGACCTTATCCCTTATTAAATAGTACCTTAGAACCTCATAGTCTCTACTGTAAACAGGAACCTTCTTAAGTTTCAACTTACCCATTCTCTTCCTTAGAAGAAGCTCGTTATAGTTTACTGGCGTATCAACTACATCAACTGATTGCTCCAAAAACTTAAGCAGTAACTTCTTTCTCTCCTCCTCATCCCTACTAACATCTCTCTCGGTCACTAATTCGGCGATTTTTTCTTCGACAAGCTCTATGAGTGCTCTTGGAGGTCTTGGAGGTTCTATTACAACGTACTTCCTATATCCTGAAACAGTTCCTCCTGGAGGCATGTATACGTGAATGTAGAGGTTATCCCCTATAGGGTAAATGACATTAACGTTAGGTGCCTTCTTTAGCTCCCCGGGAAGTTTGCCTTCATAATAGTCTGGCCAGCCAACTTCAGGAACGATTCTGTTAAGGTACTCCGCTAAATGAGGAACTCTACTTGCTTCCTCAAGTAGCTTATCTAAACCTACTGTGGGTCTAGTAACCCTATACTGCATAAGCTGAGTTAATGCCACAGCCTACCACCCTCCTTTATGCTTTAGCGAGCGCGAGCGGTACAACCTTTATTCCGAAGGCTGGATCGACATCAAAAGCTATGGTTGAGTCTACAGGACCCGCTGCTCCACGAAGCTTAACAACCTTCATAACCTTAATGAGCCTACCACCTACCTCGGCAAAGTCTAGCTTAATGTAGCTATCACTGATAGCCCTAATTCTAATCATGATTTCATCAGGTAAAACTGAGGGGTGAATAGTGAGTATTATTAGCTTTCCTTCTCTAACAAGCGTTCTCGCTCTAGTTAGGAAATCTAAAACTACGCTAGCATCAGCGTAAACAGCTAGTACACTAAAGGAGTCAACTATGAACACATCATATTCGTCCTTAACTCTAGCCATGTAGTTTCCAAGGACATGCAGGAGGTCTCTAGCAACTTTCCTAGCCCATCTAACACCTTCCATATGTGCTGGCATTATCCTAATTAGTCCTTTGAGAAACTCATCCGTCATATCTAAGCTTAGCTTTCTAGTCTGCATTACAAGCTCTTTTACACCCGACTCTGTAGTTACATATACGACATGTTTGCCAGCTTTGGCAGCACCATAAGCTAACTGCTGAGCTAAAAGACTCTTACCAGTACCATGATCTCCTTCTATAGATAATAAGTTAGGGACAGGTATGCCTCCTCCAAGTCTCATATCTAATTCCTCATTACCTGTAGGTAGTACGTAGCCTTCCAGTGATTCTTCAATATTTGTTTCAACAACTTCACCAAGTTCCTCGGGCATTAAACCACCCCCTATGTGGAACCTATAAATTCCGATGTAAGACCGTTAGGAAGAACAAAAACAACTACAAAGGTACTATTTGGAGCTAGAGTATCGTTCGGAGTAATGTCAATTTCAACTGTCATACCTGGAATCATTTCTATAGAAACACCAGAGGGTATTGTAACCACAGTATCTCCAATATATGCCTTAGTTGGTGTCCAGTCACCATAGCTATGGTACTCTATAACTCTAGAACCTAAGCCGTTAAAATAGTCCAATATTATATCGCATCCTTTTCCTAAGATTATTGATTCAGAACCCCTATTCGTTATGTTCATGTAAATTTCGTTTGTTAAGGAGTTATAAACAGCGTTTTCGATAACAACATTAGTGTGTGTTTTTTCAACAATATTCTTAGCTAATAATGACTCTAAGGCTTTAAGTTGAAATATAGCTGTCAATAGGAAATACGAAATCACGGCTGCACCTACTAAGGAAATTATGAGCATTATTGCAGTAGCTGCAACACCTCCAAAACCCATTAGCTATCACCCTTTATCTATTAAGTCGAGTAGGTCCTTAGCAGCGCTTTCTTCAGCCTTCTCGGTTGCTGGAAGAACTTTTTCAGCAACCTCACCATTAGATAAACCTATAGCATGAACAAGCTCTCTCAAATACTTTGCTTGTTCATCGATACTTAAACCTAAGGATCTAAGTTCATTAACAGTCTTAATTATTTTCTTTAGGGCCTTACCTATGTTCTCGTCAATAACGCCTATGTCAATGTAATTATCCACAAGTTTTTCAAGCATGTCCGGAGGTATTTGATCAATTATCTTATTAACCCATTGAGCAAGCTTAACGTAAAGACCATAGTCTATTCGTGCGTTCTCCTTTCTTTCCTCCTTTTCCTGAACAACCTCTTTTTTAGGTTCTTCTTCAGCAGATTTATTTTCAGTATTTTGCTGTTGCATAGGCTGAACTATAGGGTATTGTATCACAGGAATTACTGGCTGAATTGAAGGTTGAACCGCAGTTGCTGCTTGAGTGGGATTCTGAGTAGGATGTTGTGTTTGCTGTTGTTGCTGTTCAGTTTCACTAAGTAAGTCAGCGTATTTTCTAAGAATATTGAAGGGATTACTTAGTTCAGCCATAGCTGATCTTAAATCGACAAGTGTTGCTTTAATTCCATCAATACTTGCTTTAACATACTTTTTAATCTTGTTTATTTCACTTTCGAGCATGTTTATTTTCTCAACAACATTAGGTGGAAGCTCAGCTTGAGGCTGAGACGTCTTTTCTTCCTTCTTTTCCTCTTTCTCTTTCTCACCTCCCGTTTTAGTAGTAGATGGAGTTTGCTGCGTCTGAGTAGGAGGAGGCTGAGATGGCTGGGGCGTAAGCTTAACTACTTCAACGGGTCTGTTACCTACTTTCTCACGCATTTCAGGGGAAAGCTGAGGTATCTGGGCTGCCCCTTCACCTGTAGGTTTCGCTTCAACAGTTTCTGGCGCTTTAGCTTTAACTGTGAGCCTACCACTAGCTACCTTATTCAGCACCTTATGCACAGTAATCCTACATATAGGGCAATTACAGCGCCATACGCTTTGCGGCATATTTCCTAACCTCTTAGAGATACTATTCTCTACCTTACTACTCTCTAGGAGGAATAGTTCTTCAGAAAATAAGCACTCATCTACACTCTGCGTCTACTAGTCGAAATAATGTATTGTAATTTCCAAGTTCCTAAATTTTCATGAATATTCTTGCTCTAGTGTTTAGGGGCTTAAACATTTTTAAAGCATCACCGAAAGCATATTCGCTAGCTCCGAGAACGAGAATTCCGCCTGTTCTCAAAGCCTTATGAAATTTCCTAAGAACTTTTTCCTGCAAATCTCTTGAGAAATATATTAAAACGTTCCTGCAGAAGATAGCGTCCATAAACATAAACGGAGGGTCTTTAATCATATCGTGCCTTTTGAACTTAACAAGCTTCTTAACTTCAGGCTTAACCATGTATGTCGCTGGGCCTATTTTAATAAAGTATTTTTCAAGTAGCAATTTACTCAGATTTCTAAGTGACGAAATATTGTATACTCCCTTTTCAGCACTTCTTAACGCATCCCTGTCAATATCTGTAGCGTAAATCGTTATTGAGTATTCAGAAATTCTCTTACCCAAAATTTCGTGGAGTAGAATACTTATAGAATAAGGTTCCTCGCCTTTTGAACATCCGGCACTCCATATTCTCAACACTTTAATTTTCTTTTCAGCAATAACTCTCTTAAATATGTCCTTTAGAACATCCCAAACCCAGGGGTCTCTAAAGAATTCTGATACATTTATTGATAGACTGTCTAATAGCTTATCTGCTTCTGAAGGATTCCTTTGCAAATACCTAATGTATTCACCAAGTGTTTTCAAACCTAAAGCTATTATTCTAGCTCTAATACGTCTAGCTACAAAGTCGTCTTTATATCCTGAGATATCCATTCCCTTTATCCTACCTACTATTTCTTTAACCTTCCTTATAGCTGAATATTGTAAGGCTTCCATTTACTACACCTCTATCCAAAGAGAACTTTTCTTCTAGGTGATGTGACAAATATCGTGGCTGCTTCGAGATCGAAGAATACGCTTCTACTAACTGTTCCTCCAACATCCTCAGCAACGATAGGTATTCCCTTTTCTCTAAGAACTTCTCTTGCTGCTTTAACATTTCTATCTCCAATGTTCATCGATGAAGCATATTTTAGAACATTAGCTCCACCTATTAGAGCCGAAATTAACCTATGTTTTGGCGCACCTTTCTTAATCAACTCGGATAAAACTATAGGGATGGATGTTCGAACATATTTCATTGGATTATCTGGCCTGCTAATTTTAGGTTCAGGAAGCATTGCATGGATAAGAGCCCCTATTCTCTTGAATCTATCATATAGGATTATTGCTACACAGCTTCCTAAAGCGTAGGTTGCAAGAATTTTCGGATTAGAAGCAATTTTGTAATCTCCTATACCTACGGTAATCATTTGCTTGTTAGGGAAAAATTTTTCAACTTTAACAAGCTTCATCATACATTATCACCTGGAATCATAAGCATATCAAAACCTAGTTCCTCATCGCCACTGGAAGTTATTGAGAATTCCAATATTTCGATAATATCTTTAACCATGGCTAAAGGGGCTATAAGCGACTCTATAATGGCTACATCATAATCTATAACGACTTCAGGTATTGTATATGTGACTTTACCACCTACTTTTCTAGAGAGTTCAGAAGCCAATGTTCCGAAAACAATGTTACCAAATTCCCTAAGTGCATCCAATGCTTCTTCGTCTGAGAGTTCCATATCAGCCTGGAAAAGAAGGATTTCGGCAATCCTTCTAGCGCCACTAACGTTAAGTAACAGTATTACATGTGTTTTCTGCTCTTCAATTAGCGAATGAATGGCTACAATTAATTCGTTCCGGCTTAAAGAGGCAATTATTTCTTCAGGTGCTTTCTTAACTCTAGATTTAATGCTTACCTTTATTGGTAAACCTGTGAGCTCAGAGATACTATTGCTTATTCTTTCACATAGTCCTTTAGATACACTTTCAGATACCAGTAACACCAAGTTTTTCTTCCCTCTCATAGAGTCCTCTAAAACCTTTTAGCATTAGGATTAGAAAAAGTAAAATTAAGCTCAAGTGCACTTTACGTCATGCTGTCGCAAACACTACAGCATAGCTACGTTACTCTACTGCGTTATTTCGGCCTGCTCGATGGTTTCAAGAACCCTTTCCGTATCTAAAATGCTTATAAGCTCTCCATCTCTTCTTAAAACACCCTTAACATAATCTCCTGCTTCAGTAGGTGGTGGAAGCATTTCGTTATCTGATACGTTTATAACCCCTACAACATTGTCCACGGAGAAGCCTACAGCTTCTTCATTGTAGTTTAAAATTATTGCTGTTTCTGAAGATTCTCTTTCAACATTAAGTATTTTAGAGATGTCAAGTAGAGGCACTATTTGTCCTCTTAAGTTAAATACGCCTAAAACATATTCCGTTGTTGTAGGAACTATTGTGTATTGTTTAACTCTAACAACCTCTCTAACGTACTTTAAATCAATACCCCACATCTGTTTTCCAAGTTTAAACACGACTATTTTTCTATCAACCATTTTTACATCACCTCTACTTTAGGGTATTAGTGATAGAGGGTCAAGAATTAGACACACCCTACCATCGCCAAGTATTGTTGCTCCTGCAAGGCCTTTTGCTCTAGCCAAAATCCTACTTAGAGGCTTAACAACAATGTCTTCCTGCCCTAGTATCTCGTCAACAGCTAACGCTACGAGCTTTCCTCTTTTCTCAACGATTACAGCGTATTTCTTATCTGATGCTCCATCTATTCCTAGCAAATAAGCTAGATCATAAATTGGTAATATCTTATCTTGATACTTCACAACATCTGCCTGCCCGACGCTTCCTCTATCAGTAAGCTTTATTGTTGTAATAACGCTTGTTACCGGAATAGCATAAGGCGTTGTGCCCAATTTAACTAGCAACGCTCTTAAAGTTGCCATACTAACTGGTATTTTGAATAGGAACTTCGTTTCCACATCAACCTTACTATATATCTCTAATGTTCCTCCTAATGCTTCAACAGCCTTCTTAATAGAGTCAAGCCCAGACCAAGCACCATTCCTTAATGAAAAACCTGGAAGAGTTGTCAACATAAGTGCTTCTTCCTTACCCATTTTCTCAACGGTTGCTGCAGGAACAAGACCTAGTTCAACAGCTCTCTTCTTAACCTCCTCCGCATCTATCCCTCTACCATCAGATTCCACAGTTAGTATTACGTGATTTCCTTCTCTAGTAGCTACAAGTCTTATAGTACCAACACCAGGCTTACCCTTTCTACTTCTTTCCTCAGCTTTCTCTATATCGTCTCTTATGAGAATCTCTATCAATTTAAATAGGGGCTCTGCAAGATCCTCAAGAACCTTCCTGTCAAGGGAGATTTCGCTACCTTCAAAGTACACATCAACTTCCTTACCATACTTTTCGGAAAGTTCAGAAACATACCTCGGAATGTTTCTGAAAACATACTGTAATGGAACAAGCCTCATCCTCATAACTTCATCCTGTAATTCGCTAACAAGTCTTTCAAAAGTAGCTAGTGTTTCCTTAATATTCGGTATATCGTATTTTGAAATTATAGCTGCTAGTCTACTTTTTACAAGTACAAGCTCTCCAACAAGATTGAAGAGGGTATCTAGGCTTTTAACATTAACTCTCACTTCACCTAGCTTCTGAGATTGTTGTTGCTCCTCTGCTAAGAGAGACCTTGTTTCAGCTTCTTTCTCCTCGACCTTTTTAAGTAAGTTCTCTATTTCAGCTAGTTTATCGGTTGTAGACTCTGCTTTCATAGATACCTCATCTTCGCGTATCCCTAGTGCTTCAATGTCGACTTTTCTAGCATCGTAACTTTCTAAATCAGGTATTTCCTTAGCTACCTCGTCTAGTTCGTTAAGTTTCCTAACAGCAGCTAGAATAGCAACCCTGTATGTTTTCGTCTGAGAAACTTCTGAACCACTAGGTATCGTCTTTATGATTTCGCCTAATTCGCCTATTTTCTGTAATGCCACGAAATATCTTAGTACAAACATGGGGGTTTCTTTGAACTTAAGAGTTATCTTGTAGAACTGTAACCCCCTAGCTAAGGCATCCAGCGCCTTCTCTCTTTCAACATCACTAAGTTTAAAGAGTTCCTTATCTACATCCTCATCTTCTACATTCTTACTCTCCTTAGAAACTTCATGTTCAGATACTTTATCAAATGATTTAGAAACGTTTTTTAAAGCCTCGAAAACTTCTTTGGGCTTTTCTTCTGAAAGAGCAAGTTTTCTTAGAAACTCCAGTGCTTCCTTAGCTTTCTCTGTGGAAACAGGAGCCTCACTTTTCTCTTCAGTTGCTAATGCTTTCTCTAATTCCTTTAGAATTTCGGAGATATCAGCTTCTTTATCCGTTGCTTTCTGCTCAACTAATGATAACATCTCATTTAGCTTATCTAGTACGCGGAAAAGAAGCTTTACATGTTCTTTCGTCAGTTTAAGCCTTCCATCCCTAACCATTGCTAATAAATCTTCTGCTTTATGAGCAAGTTTTGAAATATTTTCTAAACCGAGCATTCCAGCATTTCCTTTAAGACTATGCATTAACCTAAAGATTTCGTTAATTACTTCAAGGTTTTCCATGTTCTTCTCTAGCTTAGGTAAAAGCTCGTTTAAGCTATCTATGTAATCTCTTGCTTCTTCAAGAAACAATTCTAAATACTCCTTATCTGGAGTTTCGCCCATTTTACGGGACACCTCCTAACCTTTAATCTTAAAACACGGTTTATTTCATCACCAATTTTATCTACGGGAAAAACGACATCAGCGGCTCCTCTTTCAATAACTGCACGAGGCATACCCCAGACTATGCTTGTTCTTTCATCTTGAGCAATAACGTATCCTCCAGCTTTCTTTATTTCAACAGCTCCCTCCGCTCCATCATGGCCCATGCCTGTAAGTACAGCCGCTACGATTGCCGGACCCCAAACTTTAACTATGGATTTCATTGTTACATCGGCTGCCGGTCTTACACCATGAACTTTAGGTCCTTTGTCAAGTTCTATTACGGGCTTTCCACGTTTCACTTTAACTAACATATGGTAGCCGCCGGGAGCAACATAACCATAACCTGTTAGAACAGTGTCGCCTTCGGAAGCTTCGACAACCTTTATTTGGGATGCTCTGTCTAATCTTTCAGCTAATGATTTTGTGAATAGAGGCGGCATATGCTGAACTATGAGTGTTGCCGCCGGAATAGAGGATGAAATCTTAGGTACTACACGCATAAGGGTTTGCGGACCACCAGTTGAAGAGGCAATAAATGCGACTACAGGTGCTGGAACAGCTAAAGGTATTTCCTTTTTCTTGGGAACTAGTAAGGTAGCAACTCTTTGAGGTTTTCTTAACCCTTTAAGCATAAGTCGTGCTGTAAGCTTTACTGTCCCTATGGTTGCAAGTATTTTCACTTTTCTTATAAGTTCCTTAGCTAAATCTCCGAGGTTCTTAACTGTAGGTAAACCTCCAGGTTTAGCTATTACTTCGAGAGCTCCTGCTTCTAAAGCGTCAAGCGCCGCTTTAGAACCTTCCTGGGTTATCGAGCTAAAAACCAATATTGGCGTTGGCTTCTTAGCCATAATTTCCTTTATAGCCGTTATACCGTCCATCCTAGGCATAACAACATCCATTATTACTACATCAGGATTTAATGACAGAGTTAAGTTTACAGCTTCAATACCGTTCCTTGCTTCACCAATAACTTCTATTGAACCATCGCTTTCAAGAGCATCCTTAAGAACTTTCCTCATGAGCGCTGAATCATCAGCAATAATTACTCTTATCTTTTTACCCGCCGATGGCATTTTTAACAACCTCTATAAGTTGCTGAGGCTTAAACGGCTTAGGAACAAAGCCCACTACTCCTAAACTTCTAGCTTCCTCCTTAGCCCATTGCTGATTTACTGCTGTAAGAACAATAACCTTCGGCTTAACACCTGATGATACAATATGCTTTAATGCTTCTAAACCATCCATTTCGGGCATGTTAATGTCGAGAATCACTAGATTCGGCCTATATTTTTCAACACATTCTATAGCCTCTCTTCCGTTAGATGCTTCAGCAACCACTTCAACACCTATTTTCTCCAAAGTTTTCCTTATAATCTTCCTCATAAACCTTGAATCATCAGCCACAACGGCCTTCATAGCATTCACCCTACTTGATATTATTAACTATGAAGTCTACAACAGCCTTAATTCTCAAAGTGTATGGGTGCTTGGGATGCCTTAGTATAAACACTCCTCTACTTCTATGCTGAAGAATTTCAGGATAGAACGGTATTACTCCTATTACTGGTACGCCTAGAAGTTTACTTACCTCAGCTTGTAGTTCAGGCGCATTTGCCATATCTGGCGGTACCATGTTTAATATTACATAGCTTGTCTTGTTGAACTTTGAAAGAACTTGTGCCGTAACATATGTTCCTGTTATGTCTTGCTTATCCATCCTCATCAGCATGAATGACACATCGCTTGAAAGAACAGCTAACAACGTATCCTCGTTAAGACCAGGATGTGTATCAAATATTACATAGTCTACTCCGTAGGCTTCGCCCAATTGCTTGGCCACTTCTCTAAAGAACCTTTCAGAATATCCCTCCCTCATTAGCTTAGCTATTTCCTCAGGCTTCATGCTAGCTCCTAAGAAGTAAAGTTTACCTCTAGGTAAGCCTAGCTGATTGGTTAGATCAACAACTACGTCCTCTAATGCTGCTTTTCCATAAATGTAGTCATTAAGGGTCGCTTTCATCTGCGACTGGCTTACCTGGTAAATTACGTGTAGACCTGGGCTTGTCAAGTCCAAATCCACAGTAGCTACCTTCTTATTGTATAATGTTAACATTACAGCTAAGTTTGCTGT
>Ga0116200_10000624_pt1 | contig 12144 bp, 14 predicted proteins | sample Mar14436cmmetaG_FD_94478 | JGI IMG/M metagenome (GOLD analysis project Ga0116200, IMG submission 94478) | Marine hydrothermal vent microbial communities from Guaymas Basin, Gulf of California to study Microbial Dark Matter (Phase II) - Marker... ... | reverse complement strand
GAGTATGTCTCAAACCTCTCCTGCCGTTCTTTCTTCTGCCTTGCACGCTCCATCCACTTCTTCTCTTCTTCCTCTATCTTCCTCAGATCGTTCATTGATTCACCCTCAATCCTCTTTTTTTATCTGATATCAAATCATCATTATTTATATTTAAGATTTACGAAAAGTCCCGAGAAAGGTCAGATAAACAATACCTTAAAATAGTGGGCGTGGGTTCTCTTTCCCGGGATAGACATGAAGGTGAATGGTGTTGAGATAGAGGATACCTTTGCCGAGGCGTTCTCGATAAAAATCGCAAGGGCGCTTGTCACGGCTTCTTCTGAGAAATGGGTGCTTAACGCGGCACAGGAGGCAACAGGCTTCGGGACATCTGTCATAGGCTGTCCTGCAGAGTGTGGAATTGAGTGCATGGTCCCCCCTTCAGATACGCCGGATGGGAGGCCCGGTGCCTACATCCAGATCTGTACGTTCGGCTACAAGTCACTTGATGAACAGCTTCTTGAGCGTATAGGCCAGTGTATCCTGACCTCTGCCACAGCAAGGGTCTTCAACGGACTTCCTGACGCAGAGAAGCAGTTTAACACCGGGTTCAAGCTGAAGTTCTTTGCGGATGGATTTGAGCGGGAAGGGGAGATTGCCGGAAGGAAGGTTTACTTCATACCGATGATGCAGGGAGAGTTTGCGATCGAGGAGAACATCGGGGCGGTTGAGGGTGTTGCAGGTGGTAACTTCTTCATACTTGGGAAGACCCAGGAGGCTGCGCTTGCTGCTGCCGAGGCTGCGGTTGATGCGATAATGGAGGTTGAGGGCACGATCACGCCATTCCCTGGTGGAGTTGTCGCATCAGGCTCAAAGCCTGGTTCAAACAAGTACAGCTTCCTGAAGGCATCGACAAATGAGCGCTTCTGTCCGACACTTAAGGAGAGGATCGAGGATACAAAGGTACCCCCGGACGTTGAGGCCATCTATGAGATCGTCATCAATGGACTCAATCTTGATGTGGTGAAGGAGGCAACCCGGGTCGGGATTGAGGCAGCAACGTCAGCTGATGGGATCGTCAGGATAACAGCCGGCAACTATGGTGGAGATCTTGGACCATACCGCATCGAGCTTCATGAGCTCTTCTGAGAGTTCTGGAAACTGACGAATGAGGTTAAGTGATCGGATAAAAAAATAGCGGGGATGGGGGTTTACCCCCATCACCCATAAAGCGGCTCAGCAAGGTGGTTCTGTGCGATCTTCATCTCAAACATGGCCCGGCGGAGGTTGAGCCCCCATCTTGCAGCAAGCCCGAGGAGGTACCTCTCACCGACCGGCATCACGAGACCGATCTTCTCGCTGGAAGCCATCATCACGTACATCAGATCTCCTGCATCAAGCTCGTTGAAGATATTTTTTCCATCCTTTAATGCCTTTGAAAACCCTTGAACAGCAATTTCTGCATCAAACTCCTTACCTGCGGTCTCAGTTCCAACAACAACCTCACCATCGATCGTTCCTACGGCAAGACCAAGTGATTTTTCCCTTATCGATTCATGTATGTCCATAAGGATATTTTTAATCTCGTTCAGATCCATCCTGCCACCTATCCAAATATGATTCTACCATAACAGATGTTCTTGTCTGCCTGAATCCTGTCAGTCTCCATCTTGACCTGGAGTCCGGTCATTCCCATCAGTGCAGACTCGATCCATCCAGCCTTTGCGCGACAGAGCGGGCCTGGCACTGCACCCCGCGATATCGTTCGAATCATACATCTGGGATAGGAGACCTCAAACTCTGTAACGCCACCACTTTCCTTCTTTCTCTTTACCTGGATATAGAGGTACGGTCTCACATACTCTGCAAGTGTTCTCAGCGCCTTTTCAGGATCGGTCTCTGGTAAGAGCTTATCTGTAACCCTTGCTCCAATCTCCTCCCCTGCCTTGTAAGCTATTCTATTTGCCTCCTTGGGCCCACAAACATCAGCAACCACATCCATCAGGGTCTTCAAAAGGAGGCCAGAACCATATAGCTCAAGCATACTTTTGCCACCTCCTATTTATTATGATTAAGTATGATATTTATCAGATAAATACTTTTTCATCTCTCAATCACGAGCTTGATCCCATCCTTCTCAATCTTTTTATTTTTTCTAAGCTCAGCATACTCGGATCTTTCAAGCTTTATAACCCTTGATTCACCATCTTTTTTTATTTTAACGACATATAAGTTTTCCTTTCCCTTTTTAGCCCCCACAACAACCCAATGCCTCGATCCTCTCTTTTTCCACTTTCGTATTACCATGAAGGCAATCCCACCAAGTGCAAGAGCCACAAGCATGTATGAGATCTTTCTGCTGAGTCTGTTCCCTCCCCCAAAATCGATCGAGATCTCGTCTGATACGAGCTCTGATGAGCTTGCCGTGACGTTCACAACACCCCCGGTCGCTGTTGTGATGTTAACCGATGTAAATGCACCTTTCACACTTAGAGTTGACCCATTGATCCATCCATCACCTGCTGTTATCTTGAACGATACCGGAGGTGAGGGATCGATCGGGATTCCTCTCGCATCTGTGAGATACGTGGTCAGCCTGGCTGTCATGTTTCCATCCTTATCACGGGATGGTGGGTCAGCCTCTATGAATATCCGGACAGGTTTCTCCAAATTATTATCAACTTCTGCCTCTCCACCCTCTTCATCCTGCCCGGATTGGGTATCCTGTAGCAGGACCGGGGAGCTTGTGGCTGTGATATCGTACCTCAGCTTGATATGATCCATCGATGTAAACTCCCGCTTGCTCAGGCTCACAGGATCTATCACGAGATACACACACCCCTGGCTGTCGTTAGCAGATGTTCCTACCGTAATCGGTCTTTTTATCCCGCTAACCCACCCAGCAAGACCAACGATGAGAAGTACATCACCTCTCTCGATAGAGAATCCGAGATCATCATCAAAGATGCGAATATCTCCATCATAGACCCAATGAAACGTTGTGTTGCCGCGTGTGAGGTACATATGAACACCGGTGGTGGTCTTAAACGGGTCATCAAGCTCAATCGTGTAACTTGAGTTACCAGTAGCGCCCACTGAGGGGGTTTTCACAACACGCCCCATCGTCGTAAGATACTCCCCTGCATACAGGTTCCCTGATACAAACTCCTCAAAGCTGAGGGCGTGTGTGCTTGGTGGTATGGGCGTTGTCCCCAGCGGCATCGACTCTTCACCATCGATTATGCCATCATCATCAGTATCCGGGTCAAGTGGATCTGTCACATAACCATCATCCCCTTCTGTAACCTCTTCAAGATCAGAGAGCCAATCTCCATCTGTATCAACCTTCAGGGGGTCTGTGCCGTACTCATTCACCTCCTTACCATCTCCCAGACCATCGCGATCTGTATCAGATAGTATGGGAGATGTACCCCGTGAAACCTCGTCACCATCCTCCAGACCATCGCGATCTGTATCGTTTCTGAGCGGATCCAGCGGATAGGAGTAGTTTACACGCAGATTTCTGAGATCAGAGGTATTCCCGGTAAGCCCGGCGAGATCTCTTTCATCGGTAAAGTCCACATAGTAAAGCACCTCAATGAGGTCGTTCAGCCCATCGCTGTCAGTATCGTTGAGGAGGGGGTCTGTGATAAAGCCGAAGAGACCACCGGTTTCTGCAGTGTTCAGCACCCCATCCCCATCTGTATCCTGGGAGAACGGGTCATACCCTCTCTCATACTCTTCAAGGTTTGATAGGCCATTACCGTTCACGTCAATCTCTGCATCGCGCGGGTCATCAGGGTTGAGTCCGTACCTGAGCTCCCAGGTATCAGGGATCCCATCCCCATCTGTATCATGGTCATTGGCCGCTAACACCGCAGAAGAGAGGACAATCTGGGCTGAGATGATGGCGATAGCCAGGGATATAACCAGGCATTTACGAGTGATCTTAACCCCTCACAGCAGCGCTCTGATTAAAGCTTTATCCCCGGATCTATAAATAATAATAGGTGGAGAAAAACCCCTCAGAAGAGGTCCTTCTCATCAACCCAGTCAGGTATATACCTGTACTCCTCTATGGGTTTTGCCTCCCTGATCCCCTTGAAAGTCGCTCTTGCAAGCTTTATATTCCCTTTTCTCCCACGGTATGTGATCGCAAGCCCCTTATCCTCGAGCGCCTCAAGTGCTCTGCTCAGACTCTCAAGAGATGCACCGGACTCCTCGATCATATCTTCGATGGCCATGTGGATGCCTGGATTGACCCTGTAGTTCTCAGCAAGGAGGTCGAGGACTTCTTTCTCGCTTATCTCGCGGTCTCCGGGTTCTTTACCCCTGTAGAATCCGACTGTTACTGGAACACCAAGCTCATCATCGATCCGCCTGCGGGGCGCCTCCAATATAGGCTCAAGTGCCTTTAATCCGAACCGATAGATTACAACCTTCATGATCTCGCTCGTGGTAGGTGCAAGCTGTGTGATCTTCCCGTTTCGAAGATATGACTCAACCGGGTAGAACCTCGTGAGCCCATCCCCTCCCATAAGCTGTATCGCCTCGAGAAAGACGTTAATTCCCTCTTCTGTGTTGAAGTATTTTGCAATGGCAGCATCAAACGCGGGATCCTCCCCGAGATCAAAGAGATGGGCTGCGTGGTATGTGAGAAGACGGGCCGCCTTATATCGTACGATCATCTCCGAGAGCTTGAACTGGTTCGTTGGGAGATCGATCGTGGGGGATCCGAACTGAACCCTCCGCTTTGTATGGAACACCGCATACCGCAGTGCTTCTGCCATCCATCCAAGCTGGTTTGCAGATGCAAGTGTCCGCTCATAGTTTGCCATTCCCATCAGGACCTTCCAGCCATCGCCCACATCACCGAGCATCTGGCTCCTTGGTACCCTCACGCCATTGAAATCAAGATATCCGTTGTAGATATTATCAAACCCGATAAGTTCATTTATCCGCTCTATCGTAAATCCCGGTGTCCCAGCCTTCACAATCACCATTGAGAGATGCCTGTGCTTCTTTATGAGATCCGGGTCATCTGATGTTCGCACGAGGAGCATGTAAAAATCTGATACACCCAGAGACGTGATAAACCGCTTCTTCCCATCGATAACAATCTCATCACCCTCAATTCTGCCAACGGTCTCAATCGCGGCTGCATCATTCCCGACAAACGGCTCTGTGACGGTCAGGGATCCAAGATACTCACCTTTAGCCATCTTCGGGAGAAACTCACGTTTAAGCTCATCTGACCCGAACTTCATGATGAGCCTTGCATCACACATTGTGACGACGTACTGCATGCTGATCTGACCGAGCCTTGCGAGTTGCTCGATGATGATGCACGATCCGGTGTAACCGTACTCGGATAACTTTCCACCATACTCCTCCGGAATTATTGCACCGAGCCATCCACGTCTTCCCGCCTCCTTCAGAAACTCCAGAGGATACTTTCGCTGCCAGATTAGCTTCTCAGCCCTCTCTATCCGCTCATCCACGAACTCTCTCAGCTCCTCCTGCAGTCTGATCTGAGACTCGCTCCACCAGGGAAATGTCTCTCCTTCCATCATCTCACCACAACACTCCTCCCGGGGCATCGTATTTAGATCTTATTATTCGAAAAATCATCCCATCATCCCGAAGTATATCCCCGCTGCGATCAGTATAACTCCGGATAATCGGCTTATGAGTGGGAGATGGGAGGATAGCGCTTTGACCCTTTTTACAGCGAGGTTTGAGCCATATGCAATGATCAAAAATGGAATCGCCATACCGGCTGAGTAGAGAATAAGAAGAAAGCTACCGTACAGGAGCTTGGCCTCAACCGCTACCATCGCAAGGATCGATCCCAGTATGGGTCCGATACATGGTATCCAGACGATACCGAGTGTCACCCCAAGAAGAACTCCTCCGCCAATTCCATTAATCTCAGCTCCCACTTTCGAGCTCAGGCCGCCGAGGACCCTGGAAAGCGAAAGCCCTGAAAGTACTCCAGGTGGTAGATACTCCTCAATGAGGATGTAGCCGCCCATAAGGATCATGATCCCTCCTGCACCATACCTCAGGAGATCTCCCAGTGGTTGCAGGATCTGCCCAAAAGCTGATGCAAGGATTCCCATGGCGACAAACGATATTGAGAAGCCTGATACAAGTGCTAAGGGTACAAAACGTCCGGTTCTTGCAGCATACGACCCGATGACCGGTATAACGGGCAGAACACACGGGGTGAGAACGCTCAGAACTCCAAAAAGAAAGGATAAGATGGGTAAAGGAGCCTCCAACATCCTCATCGCCTCAGATACAGCCATAATATGCCTATCACTCCGAGTGTCACGAGGAGACTGCAGCCAGGCGAGGGCGCACCATCTGATGGGATACGCCCCTCTAAGATTGCCCGGATCTCATCCTTAAATCTTGGAGGATCTCTGTAACCTATGAGTCTGAATACCTCCCTGCCCTCCGGATCCAGGAAGATGATCGTTGGGTAGCTTCTCACGTGATACCTTGAGGCGAGCTCACGGTCCTCCATCACGCTGATACAGACAAAATTCGAGGATAGGTCTATCACACCCTGATCTGAGAATGTCTTTGAGCTCATCTCCCTGCACCAGTAACAGGAGTCAGAATGGAAGTAAATCATCACCATCTTCCCGGAGGAGGCTGCAAGGATCATGCCCTCATCGTAAGGGTGCCACACAATCTCTTCTGCAGCCGAGTGCCCTGGAAGAAGGGATAAAGAAAGGAGGATGATCAGTATCCAGGCCCGTGTCATGGACATCTTATCACTACCCGCTCCTTGCGATCTTATCAATGATCTCCTCTAAGTCGGTAAACTCATCTGCAGCCTCTATAAGCTCCGGTGCGGTAGGACCTTTTCCCCTTCCCCAGTAGCTTATCACCTGGGTCCTTACGCCCTTCATACCCACTCTGTCTATCAGCTTCGTGAAATCGCCATCACCCGAGATGAGAATAACCCTATCGACCTTATCTGCCAGATCAAACATGTCTATTGCTATATCCACATCAAAATCAGCCTTTTTCACAGGTTCTCCATCCTCGTTTATGAACGTCTTTATTGGCTTGGTTATCACCTTGTAGCCGTTTCTCCTGAGCCATGTGAGGAAGGGTTGTATCTTGCTTCTTTCCTCGGGCTCTGTCTCCTCTCCGATGTAGTAAAACGCACGAAGAAGGAATGCATCTTTTGAGAGGAAGTCAAGCAACTTCGCAAAGTCTACCTCTCTTCTGAGGTATTCCATAGCCTGCTTTGCGAAGTTCCATCCATCTATGAAGATGGCAATCTTCTCAAACGGAGCTACGACCATTGACCTTTCTCCTGACACGCCCAATCCTCCCTTGAAGAGTTATCTTTTCCCCTATTTATCTCCTGTGGTGTTGGCCCTGCCATTCCTTATATAGCTTATGCTCGATCCCCAGCACATCGAGGGCCTTACCAACGATGAAATCGACAAGATCCTCGATCCTCTCAGGGAGATGATAGAACGCGGGTGAGGCCGGAATGACTATTCCTCCCGCCCTTGTGATCTTCAGCAGGTTTTCAAGATGTATATCACTTAAAGGGGCCTCTCTTGGAATGATGATGAGCTTTCTCCGCTCTTTAAGGGTTACATCGGCAGCACGAGTGATGAGATTCCCTGAGATACCATTTGCGATCGAGGCTGCAGCCTTCATGCTGCATGGTGCGATGATCATACCATCGGTTCTGAAAGATCCACTTGCGATAGGCGCTGTAAGATCATTGTTCTCCCAGTAAGAAGACGCAAGCCCGATCATATCCTTATATGACCTCCCAAGCTCAAGCTCGATGAGCCTTCTTCCCATCTCTGAGATCACAAGATGGACCTCAACATCTCTTTCTCTGAGGACTTCAAGGAGCCTTACGCCGTATACAACCCCACTTGCACCTGTTATACCGAGAATAACCCTCAAAATCGCCCTCTTTCTTCTACTCGATTAACTCCTTCAACAGGCGGATGTTCTCCATCGCCCTCTCGCACTCCTCTCGCTTCAGCTCCTCAAGATGTTCCACAATATCCTTAATCCCCACCGCAAGCCTGTACTCCTTTATCGGCCTCCCTTTCCCGCCCCGCTTTATTTCTCGCTCAAGAACCCACTTATTCTCGTGTAACTCACGCATCGTGATGCTGACCTCGGGCTGTCGCAGATCTACTCCAATCTCTATATCCCTCGAGGTTGCACCCTCGACCTTTGAGAGAAAGACGATCACATTTGCGATATTCTTCTTGACTCCAAGCTCAATAAGGATCTCTGCGATCTTGCGGTCTTTCTCGTCAAAGGCCGGTACCGGTCGCTCCCGCATGAATATACACCTTTTAATAATAGGTATCTAATACATCTTTTAATATTTAAAGTATTCGAATGAGTTTTAAGCACCTGAGCATAAGATTCATCCCTTTCTCTGATCCTCCTCCATCACCTCCGCGCCCTCAATACTCCTTATCTCAACCCGTGGTACGTACTCAAGCAACACCCTTGCAAGCTTCCTGATCTCTTCAACAGGTGGAACAGGTTCTGTATAGCCCTTGAACTCTCTGTCATAGGTAGGATTGCTGAGGAACTGATACAGCATCGCATCATCTGCACCTTTTATATCCCTCCCGATCGCACGGATCGTGGTATCATTTACATAGTCCGGTATCACCCGAATCCACGCTCTAAAGCTCTTTTCTCTCACAAGCTCAAGTGTCTTCTTGAGCTTCTCCAGATAAACCTCAGCCTTTTGGCGGGATAAGCCTATCAGCTCTGCATTTGCATCGATATCATCCAACGGAGCTTTTATCTCGATTACAAACCGGTCCACATCCTCAATCACATCCCTTATCACATCCGGCTTGAGCCCATCAGTCTTGAGGGCGATCCTGTGTCCATCTTCTTTGAGCGATTTCACAAGCTCAACTATCCCCTTCTGGATTGTTGGCTCTGCCCCTCCGAGCGTAACCTGACCCCTCTCCCCCTTAAAGATCTCCCTGATTCGCTCAAGGATCTCGTTCATACTCATCTTCTCGGCCTTATCTTTCTCTGTTATATGAACACAGTATGGGCATCTCAGGTTGCACCCAAAAAACTCAAGACGTACGAGCTTTTTGCCATCTCTGGATCTAACCTCTTCAATACCTGTGATCCGCATCTATCTCACCTCTTCACGTGGTTCTATCATGGTTCTATATACCTCTTCTCTGCCTGAGGACTTCTGGTGATCTCATAAGGGGAGGAAACTTTAAATAACCCCTGATCCTCCATTACCTTAGGAGATGGAAGATGAAGGCAGAGATCGTCAAGGATGTATTCAATCCCTTATTGAAGAGGCGAGAGATTAACTTCAGGCTCATCTTCGATGGAGCACAACCATCCAGGGATGAGACAAAGAGGGTGCTCAGTGCAACTTTTGATCTTGATCCTGATCTTCTCATAATCGAGCGTATGAGGGCAGAGTTCGGGAAGCGAGAGGCGACAGGGTACGCAAAGGTGTATGAGACGAAAGATGCATTGCTCACAACCGAGCGGAAGCACATACTGAGGAGAAACAACCAGATAACAGAGGAGAAGGAGGTGTGATCGTGGGGATACATGAGTTTTACTCGATCACTGAGAAAGGTGTCAAGCGTATGAGAGAGACGTGCCCCAGATGTGGTCCAGGAGTATTTTTAGCAGAGCATATAAATCGGAAGACCTGCGGAAAGTGTGGTTACACCGAGTTTAAGCGATAAATTAGCTGATGAGAGATAAGGATGATGTTCTGATTTTCATACCAACGCTGAACGAGGCGGATTCAATCGCCCCTCTCATCAAAGAATTCAGAGAAGCAGGGTTTGACAGGATTCTTGTCATCGATGGAGGGAGTACGGATGGTACCCGGGAGATTGCGGCAGGAGAGGGGGCAGAGGTAATCCTGCAGCAGGGCAAAGGGAAGGGTATGGCAGTCCGGCAGGCATTTGAGCTTGCAGATTCTGATATTCTTGTTATGGTTGATGGAGACGGGACGTATCTGGCAGCAGACGCTCCCAGACTGATTGAGCCGATCAGGTCAGATAAAGCCGATCACGTGATCGGGAACCGATTCAAGGGGTATGAAAAGGGTGCATTTTCAAGGCTTAACCTCGTAGGTAATCAGATCCTCAACAGAATATTTGGCATGCTCTACGGTGTATGGCTCGAGGATATACTATCGGGATATCGTGCGTTCTCAAGGCGAGCTTACAGCTCGTTTGATCTGAGAGAAAAAGGTTTTGGGATTGAGGCAGAGATCACGGCAGAGACGATCAAGAAGGATCTGAAAATCATCGAGGTTCCGATCACATACAGGACGAGATCTGGCAGATCGAAGCTTAAACCGGTGCGAGATGGTATCAGGATCGGGTTTACAATCTATAAACTCCTCAGGACATACAAACCTTTCTTCTACTTCGGTCTGATCGGTGCGTTATTCCTCTTGATCGGGCTTGCATCTGGTGCCTATGTCGTATGGGAGTGGATGAAGACGCCCAGGGTTGAGCACACACTCTTAACGATCTTCACAACACTCATGATCTTAACAGGTGTTCAGATCATCATATTTGGCGTGTTAAGTGATCTCATCCTTCTCCTGCATAAAGAGGTAATGGGGTCGATTAAAGGTGGTAGAGAATAACAGTGTCACGGTTTCGCTGAAGTATGATGACAACGGGTTGATCCCTGTCGTGGCACAGGATTATCGAACAGGCGAGGTACTGATGCTTGCGTATATGAATGAGGAGGCCTTAAAGGCAACCCTCTCAACAGGGATTGTTCACTACTGGAGCCGAAGCAGAAGGAAGCTATGGAAGAAAGGAGAGAGTTCGGGGCATCTTCAGCTTTTAAAAGAGGTGCTTGTGGACTGTGACGGTGACACGCTCCTGGTTAAGGTGGAACAGCGTGGGGGCGCGTGCCATACCGGGTACAGATCCTGCTTTTACAGGACGATTAATGGGAAAATAACGCAAAAACGTCTCTTTGACCCTGATGAGGTCTACTGATGGGAGGAAGGATCGCTGTTTTAAAGCGGGATAGATGCCATCCGAAAAGATGTTCAAAGGAGTGTTTTCGGTTCTGTCCGATGGTCAGGACCGGTGATGAGACGATCACATTTGGAGAAGATGGTAAACCCATCATTTCAGAGATCTTATGCGAAGGTTGTGGGATCTGTGTTAAGCGATGTCCATTCAAGGCGATAATGATTCTGGGCATCCCTACAGAGCTTGAGGAAGAGGGGACACACAGATACGGACCTAACGGATTCATCCTATATGGGCTTCCTGTTCCACGAGAGGGGAGGGTCACAGGGCTTCTTGGTCCAAACGGTACGGGCAAGAGTACAGTGATCCGGATACTCTCTGGTGAGATTGTTCCAAACCTTGGACGGGGCGAGGATGTATCCTGGGAGGATGTCCTGAAGCGTTATGCAGGCTCAGAGCTTCATGACTACTTCAAGAGGTTGAGAGATGGTGAGCTGAGATGTGCGACAAAGCCACAGTACGTTGATGCAATCCCCAGGGTCTTCAGTGGAAGGGTTGGGGCACTTCTTGAACGAACCGATGAGAAGGGCTTAATGAATGAATATGCATCAATTCTTGGGATTGATAAGATACTTGACCGTGAAATCGGAACGTTGAGTGGTGGTGAGCTTCAACGGGTTGCGTTAACCGCCTGTATATCGAGGGATGCTGATATCTACTTCCTCGATGAGGTTACACCATACCTCGACATCCACCAGCGGATAAACGTGAAAAACCTTATCCAGCAGCTTGCTGAGACCTCAACGGTCTTTCTCGTGGAGCACGATCTCGCGATACTCGACTCGATGGCAGATGTGATACACATCGCCTACGGTGTCCCCTCTGCCTACGGTGTTATCACACAGCCTAAGGGGGTGCGTATCGGGATAAATGAGTATCTGAACGGACATCTCGTCAAGGAGAATATCAGGATAAGGGATAAGCCAATCGTCTTTGAGACGCACCTTCCAAGGGAGGATCTCGGTGGGAACAGGTTCATTGAGTATGGTGGGTTTGAGGTCAGGTATGATGGCTTCAGGTTAGAGGCTGATGGCGGCACACTCTATGAGGGAGAGGTGATGGGAATCGTGGGCGAGAACTCGATCGGGAAGAG
>Ga0116200_10000622_pt1 | contig 12152 bp, 7 predicted proteins | sample Mar14436cmmetaG_FD_94478 | JGI IMG/M metagenome (GOLD analysis project Ga0116200, IMG submission 94478) | Marine hydrothermal vent microbial communities from Guaymas Basin, Gulf of California to study Microbial Dark Matter (Phase II) - Marker... ... | reverse complement strand
GGGAGAAGCTCAGGAAGGTATTGACCCGGGTACACGAGAAGGTGGGGGATGTGCCTGAGAAGGAGGTGGAGAGGGACGTGATGGAGGCGATCAAGGCCGTAAGGATGAAGTCCCATGGTTAAGATGGTCCTGGATACGAGCGTCCTTCTGAGTTACGGAATGATAAGAAGATGCTATCCCTCGAGTTTTTGAAAGTAGTTCTCAAGCAGGACGATGCTTGACCTGGCGAAGTTCCGCCTTGAGCTGAGGGCGGAGGGGCGGATATCCCTCCCCATCCACTGTATGTAGTTATTAGGTAACAATGATAAACCAAGATAATAGATCTCAATGGGTTTCCGAAAGGTTCATTCAGTTTGTCGACATCGTTTTTGGTGTGGTAGTTGCACAAGGCTTTGTTAGATACTTTGATTTAATCATTAACCCTGGTAGTTCTTGGTTTGCTTTTTGTGTACTTGTTTCTGCATATATCGTTATTATCCTCAGTTGGATCGGTTATCATCAGTCTATAAGCCGTTATCCATATGAAGTAAGAACCGTGAAGGCATGGATACGAATGTTCTTCGATTTCCTGGTAGTTTCGGTTTACGCCCGACTTCTTTTCTCCATAGCAGATTTCAAAGCTGGCGCGGAAAATGCACGGCTGGATAACTATCTTTGGAATTATCCTCTTATCTTTGGTCTTTACCTTCTTTCGGGCTTTACTCGAATTTGGGAGAAAAGTGATAAGCATGCATCCAGATGGGGAAGTCTATTGATACTTGGCTTTTTTTATGGTCTATTGCTTATGTTCTACAAGAGTAAAGCTAACGTCTCAGCTTGCTTCAATTGGCTGTACCTTGGGATCTACCTGTTAACATACATAGGATATAGATGCTGGAGGCAACATCACTATGAAATTAGTCGTTGATGTGGATGGAGTCATAGCTGATCAGGTATCTCCAGTACTTGAGAGATTGAACAAGATATATAGGCTAAATGTAACCAAGGACCAAATTAAAAGATGGGATGAACCAATTGCTGATACAGATATCAAAACAGAAATAGAAAAGTCTCTGCTGGATAAAAAGTTTGTGCTATCCCTAAAGCTCATAGATAATGCCCGAGAAGCCTTGAACCAGCTTGCTGAGGAGCACGAGATCATTATTGCAACAAATCGTGCCCCAGTGGTAGATCAGGTTACACAGGAGTGGTTAAAGAAAAATGGAATCCCATATCATTACTACGTAAACACAAGCATATCAGGTAAGGGAACTATAGTCGGTGACATCCTTATTGATGATTATCCTGGAAATGTTCTTGAATTCTCAGCAAAAGGTAGACTTGGGATTCTTTTCGAGCAGCCCTGGAATGAGTACGATCCATTGATTGAGAGCGCTATTGCCCAAGGTAGGATAATACGAGCGCATGGATGGATAGAAGTTGTTGAAATTATCAATTCGCTTAGCTCCTTAAAGAAAAAGTGAGTATCACTTCCAAGATAATGTCAAAAGGCTCGCATTTTACTGTAAAAGCACCCTTCCTATCCGAGCCTGTCCGAGTGCTCTCGCTGGAGCCTCTTGATTCCTCCAGGAGCATTTATCAACTCCAGGCCGTCGGTACTCAAACCGGGAAGTTTTACCAACAGCTCCTTACCGCAGACCAATTAAGTCAGCTTTCCCCGGTTGAGGTTTATACTACCCGAAACTTCTCCGGTCGGGCGGAGGGTTTCTTCTTAGCGATGGAAGCCCACCGGATCCGCTATGCCTACCTTTTTGATCCCCTCCACGCGGTCAATGTATCCCAAATAGATCCGCTTCCACATCAAATTGATGCCGTCTATTACCACATTATCCGCCAGCCCCGCATCAGATTCCTTTTAGCCGACGACCCAGGGGCGGGCAAAACCATTATGGCCGGCCTCGTCCTCAAAGAGTTGAAACACCGAGGACTCGTAAGGCGCGCTTTGATCATCGCCCCCGGGCACCTTCAAGAGCAATGGCAGAGGGAGATGAAGGAGAGATTTGGCGAGGCCTTTACTATCGTAAATCGTTCCACCCTTAACGCCTGGTGGGGACGCAACATATGGCAGGAACTGCCACAGGTTATAACCTCTATGGACTTTGCCAAACAGGAAGAAGTCCTGGCCAGCCTCAAAGATGCCGAGTGGGATATCGTTATCGTGGACGAGGCCCACAAGATGGCCGCTTACCAGTACGGGACGAAAATACGGAGGACCGATCGCTATAGGCTGGGAGAGGGGCTTTCTCCTCGTACGAAATTTCTCCTCTTTCTCACCGCCACACCACACAGGGGAGACCCTGAGAACTTTAGGCTGCTTCTGGAGCTCCTCGAGCCGGGATTCTTCGGCACTGCAGAGATGGTGGAAAGGGCGGTAGCGAACGATGATAGTCCTATCTTCCTCAGAAGGCTCAAGGAAGACCTCAGAGACTTTGAAGGTCGTCCCCTCTTCCCTCCCCGACATGTGCACACCGTAAAATATCACCTTATCGCCGACGAGGTTAACCTAGACAACGAGGTTACCCGATATGTGAGCCTCCATATGAACAAAGCCCTCCAGGATGCCCGTCGCAATGTGGCCTTCGCCATGCTTGTGCTCCAAAGACGCTTAGCTTCCAGCGTCTATGCGTTGCGGGACTCCTTGGAACGCCGTCGTCGACGTCTGAGCGACTTACTTAAATTAGGGCGCTGGCTCCAGGAACAGAAGGGCGAGATCAACTGGGAGGAGCTAGATGAGCTGGATGACGCCCAAGAGGCCGAGCGTCTTAAACAAGAGCAAGAACTCGTGGAGAAGCTTACCACCGCACAAACCCAGCAGGAGCTTGAGGAGGAAATAGCCAAGTTGGAAGAACTCATTTTCTTAGCTAAGGAGGTTGAACGGAAGGGTGTGGAGACCAAGTTGAACGAACTGCGACGGGTTGTGGAGAACGAGCGCCTCCGGGAGACGGGGGAGAAGCTCCTGGTCTTTACCGAATCAGTCCGCACGATGGAGTACCTCGCCAACCGCCTCCAGGAATGGGGCTTTTCGGTCACCACCCTTCACGGCGGCATGAACTTGGACGCCCGCATACGGGCGGAGCATGAGTTCCGGGATAAGGCCCAGATTATGGTCTCCACCGAAGCGGGGGGCGAAGGGATAAACCTCCAGTTCTGTTCCCTCATGGTCAACTACGACATCCCATGGAGTTTCACCCGCTTAGAGCAGAGGATGGGGAGGATCCATAGATACGGTCAGCGTAAGGAGGTGCACATATACAACCTCGTGGCTGATAACACTATTGAGGGGAAAGTGCTCTACCGCCTGTTTGAACGGCTTGAAGCGGCACGGGCACAGATACGCAGCGACAAGGTTTACGATGTGATAGGCGAGGTCGTAACCGACCGGAGGCTTGAGGAATTGCTCATTGAGGCCCTCTCCCATCGCCGCACCCTCGACGAGATTTTAGCTGAGATAGATGCTGTCCCCGACGAGGAGGTCCTCCAACGGACCCGCCAGGCCCTCTTTGAGGCTCTCGCCACCCGTTACATCGACCTCCAGCGCATATTAGGCGACGAACGCACGGCCCGGGAGAACCGCCTCGTCCCCGAATACATCGAAGCCTTCTTCGAACGGGCCTGTCGCTTCTTCAACATCCCGGCTGAAAAGCGCAAAGATAACCCGAAACTTTGGCGTGTGGAGTTCGTCCCATTTGAGCTTCGCAACCAGCCCTCTGACTTCAAAAACCGGTTCGGTGTAGTCTACGATGGATACCATAAGCTGGCATTTGAGAAGGAAGCCGCTCGAAGGGAGGAGGCCGAATTTATCGCTCCCGGTCATCCTTTACTTGAAGCCCTTATAGAGAGACTCTTCCGGGAATGTTCCTCCGACTTGGAAAGTGGGGCGACCTTCGGCTCTACGACAGGACAGAAGGGGTGGTTGTGGTTCCTCGAAGGCACGGTAGTGGACGGAAATGGTGAAACAGCAGGCCAGAGGGTCGTCGCCCTCTTTCAGGACGAACGAGGGAACTTCCGCATCACCGACCCTGCCATCCTTTGGGACTTGGTCCCGCTCGAAAGACAGCCCGAAGGGGAAACCAGCATGGCGATAGGCGAGACGGAGGAAAGGGCCGCCATAGCCAAGGCGTTCACCGATGTCCTTGAGCCTTATAGAAGGAAGCTACAGGAAGAACGAGAGAAGCAGGCGGAAGTGAAGCGTAAATACGGAGTCCGGTCGCTTGAGCTTTTGATCGCCGAAAGTGACGCTAAGATCGCCGATTACGAGGCTCGTGAGTTTAAGGGGGAAGATGTAAGGCGGTTCCTTCAACCGGAGAGGAGAAAAAACGAGGAACTACGGGCCCGCCTTGAAGAACTCAAACGGCAAATCGAGCGGGAGACCAAACTCTCCGTCCCCACTCCCAAGCTTTTGGGCGTGGCGAGGGTTGTACCTTATCTCGGAAGGGGGGAAGTTCCTGAGGTAGAAGACCCGGAGGTAGAAGCAATCGGAATGAAGGTTGTCCTGGAATACGAACGGCGACAGGGCCGCTCTCCGGAGGATGTGTCGCTGGTTAAGTGTGGCTATGATATCCGTTCCTATGCTCCCGATGGCTCGGTCCGCTACATAGAAGTTAAGGCCCGGACGCATACAGGACCGATCGTCCTAACCACGAACGAGTGGCGTATGGCGCACAGGCTTGGCGACGATTATTGGCTCTATGTGGTGAACGAAGCAAAGACTACGCCGAAACTCTTCACCATCCAAAACCCGGCCGAGGTACTGCACCCAGAGGAGAAAATTGTACAGTATATCGTGCGTGATTGGCATTCCAGCGCTAGCCAAGCGGAGGTATAACGATGTCTGAAGAAAAGCGGCTTATTGAAGTAGATTTTCCTATTGCAGAGGTAAGCGAGGAAGCTATGCGGGACAAGAACATCCGTCACGGCCACATCTCTACCCTACACATCTGGTGGGCGAGGCGGCCCTTGGCGGCATGTCGTGCGATGGTCTACGCCGCTTTGGTGCCCGACCCAGGAGACGATATAAAGAGAAAAGAGCAGTTGCGGTTCATCGCCGACTTCTCCGAAGCATATAAGCGTTGGCTACAAGGGGAGACCGAACATAAACCCGGCTCAAGAGAAGTGCTCAGCGACGAATCCTTATGTAAGTGGGAGAACTCCCTCAACGCCCAGATATTGGATAAAGCACGCCGGGCCATCCTTGAGGCGAACGGCGGGAAACCTCCAAAGGTATTGGACTGCTTCGCAGGAGGAGGCTCCATCCCATTGGAGGCTTTGCGTTTAGGATGTGAAACCTATGCGCTTGAGTACAACCCTGTAGCTTATCTCATCCTCAAGGCTACCTTGGAATATCCTCAGAAGTTCGGCCGTCCTGTAAAGCGCAGGGAACGCACGGAAAACGGTATGGAAATAGAAAGGCCGGTAAACCCTCTCCTTGAAGCTGTCCGATACTGGGGGAACTGGGTGTTGGAGGAAGCTCGGAAGGAGCTGGAAGAATTTTATCCCCGAGACCCAGACGGGGCTGTACCCGTAGGCTACATCTGGGCCAGAACGATTCCCTGCCAGAACCCTCAGTGCGGAGCCGAAATCCCCTTAATGCGGCAGTTCTGGTTGGCTAAGAAAGACAAGAGAAAGATCGCCCTCAAACCTGTTGTGGACAGCGAGAGGAAGCATGTGGAATTCACTATCGTAAAGGATGAGGAGATTGATTTTGATCCGTCCAGAGGCACGGTGAGGAGGGCACGGGCAACTTGCCCCGTCTGTAACACGACTGTGCCCGACAAGAAGGTACGGGAGCTTTTCCAGCAGGGGAAGGCTGGAGAGCGTATGGTAGCTGTGGTCGTTCACTATCCCAGCCAGCAGGGCAAAGATTACCGTCTGCCGACGGAGAGAGATTTGGAGGCCTTTGAGAAAGCGAAGGTGGCATTAGAGCGAAAGATAGAGGTACTGTGGGAAGAGTGGGGCGTAGAGCCTGTGCCAGATGAACCACTAACAAGGGTTCCAGTTGTATTTGGGGTTATCAATGTTTGGGTCTACGGGATGAACACCTGGGGTTCTCTGTTCAACCCTCGCCAGAAGTTGGCATTAGTCACTTTCGCCCAGAAAGTGCGAGAGTCATATCAGAGAATTCTAGATAAAGGCGCTGACCCTAAGTTTGCTAAGGCGGTAGTAAGTTATTTGGGGTTGACATTAACGAGGACAGTTGATTTTACATGCAATCTAGCACGATGGAAACCTGATGCTGAGGCGATAGTTCAAGGTTTAACCAGACAGGCCTTAGCCATGGTTTATGATTACACAGAAAATAACACTATTTCGAATACTGCTGGAACTTGGGCAAGTTTGTTAGGTAGAATATTGGATGTAATACCTAACCTCATCCTATCTCTTCCTGCTACCATCATCCAATTCTCTGCCATCTCTCTTCCCTATCCTGACAACTACTTTGACGCCGTTATTACTGATCCCCCTTACTACGACAATGTGCCCTATTCTTATCTATCAGACTTTTTCTATGTCTGGCTGAAAAGAACCCTTGGTGACATATACCCAGAGCTTTTCCTTACCCCCCTTACTCCGAAGTCAGAGGAAATAGTGGCCTATTCCCACACTAAAGGAGGCTATGAGGCGGGGAAGAGGGCTTTCGAGGCCAAGTTAACCAAGGTATTTCAGGAGATCCATCGAGTTCTTAAGCCTAACGGCATAGCTGTCATCATTTATGCTCACAAAAGTCTTGAAGCTTGGGACACCATAATTAATGCCCTCTTGAAAGCAGGTCTAACTATGACGTCCTCATGGCCGGTAAAGATGGAAATGGAGGCCCGGTTAAGGAGGCGTGCATCTGCGGCGCTTCTCTCCTCTATCCTTATGGTATGCCGCAAGCAGAGGAAAACAGAAGAAGGCGAATATCCTGATGTTTTAAGGGAGATAGAGAAACGAGTTTCGGAGAGATTGGAACGGTTTTGGCTGGAGGGGCTCCGGGGTGCGGATTACTTTATGAGCGCCATAGGTCCGGCGGTGGAAGTCTTTGGGCGATACGAAAGGGTGGTCAAGGCGACGGGAGAGGAAGCGAAGGTAGAGGAGCTTCTAAAGGAAGTCCGGCGCATCGTGGCTGAAGATGCCTTGAAGCGCATCTTAGAAAGCCCGGACCTTTCGGGAGTAGATGCCCCTTCCCGTTTTTACCTCCTCTGGCGCTGGACCTTTGAAAGCGATATGAGGAAGGGAGAAGCCTTAGGGACTGAAGGGACAGAAACTGAGATCTCAAGTGGAAAGTCTTCCCGTACACCCAAGGTTCCTTACGACGACGCCAGGATATTGGCACAAGCGGTAGTAGGAGCTGAGGCGGAAACCCGCCGGGACTGGGAGCATTGGGGGTTCGTGCAGATGGCCCGGGAGACCAAGGGGGCGGTAGTGAGGGTTCTACCCGCCGACGAACGACCGATGGAGGACTTCCGGAGGGAGCGGTTTGAGACGATGGTGGATGCCCTACATTACGCCCTCAAGCTTTGGGAGCAAAGGCGTTACGATGCCCTTCAGGAGCATCTAAGCCGTACTTACGGAGAAAATGAGACCTTCTGGAGGTTTGCCCAGGCACTATCGGACATTCTCCCCGAGGGAGACAGAGAAAGGAGATTGGTCCAAGGGCTTATGGCCTGGAGGGGAACTGCGCCCTCCAAGGGAAAGCCGAAACAAATTGAAATACCGCTCGGGAGGTGAGTAAAATGGCCCGACCGTGGTGGCAAGTGGTGAAGCCGCATAAAGATGTGCTCAGCGGCGAACTGACCGAGGACAGGTTTGCCGCCGACCTATGGTCGGTGGTTCAGGGTACCGCTCAAGAAGAGTACAAAGACCCCGACCTATTCTTCCGTCGGACCTTCCCTACCCAGGGATTGGTCACCCTGCTCGTCGATGTGCTCCAACGCCTTTGTCGTGGGGTAGGCAATCCTATCATAACTCTTCAGACCCCCTTCGGGGGTGGGAAAACCCATACCCTCATCGCCCTCTATCACTTCTTCCAGCACGGTCGGGACTTAGGATATCTGGACATCGTGCGAGAAATAAAGGAGCGAGCAGGGATAGAGGAACTACCTGAGGTGAGGGTAAGAGTGTTTGTAGGGGACAAAGTGGACCCTCTCCCTGAGAAACCTCCTTATACACCTCTTGGCATCTTGATGGAGCAGTTAGGGAAGTATGAAGCTATAAAGAGGCATGACGAAGAATGGCGCTCTCCGGGTGCGTATAGCCTTCAAGAATTGCTGAAAGATAAACCTACTGTGCTTCTACTTGACGAGATCACCCTCTACTGCGTTAAGCTCCATGGGAAGAAAAAAGACGGTACAGAGTTAGAGGCACAAGTTGAGGCCTTCTGGCAGGACCTCACTGAGGGGATAAAACAACTTCCCAACTGTGTGGTCATCGCTACCCTTCCCTCCAGTGCCCCTTACGGCGAGGAGGCAGGACCTGCTGTCTTAGACCGGCTCCAACGTATCTTCGGCCGAATGGAGCACACTTATGCCCCTGTTGCAGGCGTGGAGGTATATGAAATCATCCGGAGGAGGCTTTTCGAGCGGCTGGGGGATGAGGATGAGCACAGGGAGGTGGCGCAGGAATATTGGGAACTCTATCAAAAAGAGGGCAACCTTGTTCCCTCAGTTGTTCGTGAAGTCTCCTATCGGGAGCGGATGGTCAAAGCTTATCCCTTCCATCCCTTGCTCATTGACCTTCTGAGGGAGCGATGGGGGACATATGAACAGTTCCAGCGTACAAGGGGTGTCTTACGGCTTTTAGCGATGGTAGTAAAGGATTTGCACAATAAAGGCATCGCTGCTCCTCTCATCCATCCTTCTCACATAGACCTTAGGGAGCCTTCTCTCCGTCAAGTATTCTTGAAGATTATCGGTCAGAAATACGATGGCGTATTAGACGCCGACATCACCGGAGACGGCGCACATGCCCGGCTGGTGGACGAGGAGCTCGGGGACGAATTTAAGCCTTTGAAAGTTGGGACCGGCTTAGCCACCACTATCTTCCTTTCGTCCTTCCACGGGGCAAGGAAGGAGGAAGGGGAGGAGGTAGTGGGCGTGAAGAAGGGATTAGAACGGCAGTGGCTGAGGGTCTCCGTGTTATACGAAGGGACTAAAGACGCCCCGGTAGACGAGGCTCTGAACCTGCTTAAGGATAAAAGCTGGTATTTAGACGCCGAAGGGGACCTTCTCTTCTTCGGGCTTGAACCGAGTTTGGAGAAAGTTGTGCACGATGCTGAAGAAACTATATCCACCGAGGATGTAGATAGTGCTTTAAAGGAAGAGTTGAACACGGCGCTCCGTGCTGACACATTCCGGCCTTTCCTATTCCCCCAGAACTCCCAGGACATTCGTGATAGCCAGGAGCTAAAGCTGATAGTACTGCCTCCTTCACTTCCCTATGGAGCTGAGAAAACGGATAAGTTTGTCCAGGATATGATGAAATGGCGTGGAGAGACGCCCAGGGTCTTTAAGAACACAGTTTTCGTGGTCACGGCTGAAATGAGAGACTTGGACCAGTTGCGCTACGGCGAAGATGGGTTGAAGCGCTACTTAGCATTGGAGAAAGTTTATGAAGAACAAAGGGAGCAATTAAGTCAGCGTAAGCAGATAGAATTGGAGAGATGGAAGCAGAAGGTCATACAGGAGCTTCCAATGAAGGTTTTAAGGGCATACAAATACCTGGCATATCCGACAAAGGAGGGGATGCAGTGGGAGAACATCGGTATGCCCAGTGTAGGAGAGGCTTCTTTGTCCGTGCGGGTTAGGGAGTTTTTGAGCAGTGACCATGTAGGTAAATTAGTTAGTAAGCTGACGCCTGAAAGGCTAATAAGGTATGCTTTTGGGAAAGATGAGCGAAGGAAGAATGTAAGCGAACTGAAGGGAGCTTTTGCCCAATTTACACATCTTCCGGCACTTACGAGCCCAGGGGTAGTTATAGAAGCTGCACGTGAGGGAGTGAAGAATGGGAAGCTTGCCTTGAAAACATCCGAGGATGTGGTAGTGTGTAGGGAGGTGGCCGAGGTATCGGATGAAGATGAGATACTGCGCTGGCTTGAAATCGGTGAGCTTACACCTGAAGCACTATGGAATTTGAAAAGTTATGAGAGACCGGTCCGCCTTCAAAACCTCAAACGGCGTCTTGAAAAACTTTTGAAGGACGAGGAGCCCCTCCGATACGCCGTCCGGGAGGGCGTGAAACGAGGGATTTTCGCCGTAAAGGTGGGCAGTCAATCCTACTTTAGAGAGGAACTACCAGAAGACATAAACTGGGAGCGAATTGTCTTAGAAGAGCCTTCCGTTGAGGAGCCACCTCCTTCTCCTACTATCACCGCAGATGATATCTTACAGGCGATGGAGGGGGCTGAGGAGTGTTCTGTTAAGGATATATACAGCCGGGTCTGGAAGATGAAGAAAGGTGATTTCAAGGACGAAGATGAATTCGCCATCGCCTTCTACAAAGCTTTAGCGACGGTGGCCGATAGGGAAGATATTGAAGTTTTGGTGGATGAAAGGCAATGGCAGGGACGGGTCATCAGAGAAGGTAGTCCTGAAGTATGGAAGCATTTATTGGAACGAGGTGTTGTACGCCATAGACCCGTAGGCCCTCCTCCACCTCCACCTAAAGGACTGGAGTTGAACCTCGATGTGCCCTGGAACAAAGTCGGGAAGTTTGGGCAGATCATTGCCCAGATAGTAAAGGCACAGCCGGAGCTTGAGAAGGATATATCCATCTCTGTGACCCTTAGGACCGGACGTTCGCTCCCAGAGCACCTGGAGAAAGGTCTGAGGGAAGGACTTAAGCAACTGGGAATAAAAGAGGTTTAAGAGATGAGCGATAAGGCTCAGGAGGTTGTGGAATGCTTTCAGCACCGTTATGAAGACTTATGCCGAGAAGGGCTCATTACACCCGAGATGCTTACAAATTACTCCCTTGCCAACGACGCCAGCCTACACAGCCGTATCCAAACAGCCTTACTCCTAGCAGGAATAGATACGGGCCTGTGGGCATTTCCGGAAGTCAAGGTTCGCCTTAAGGAACCATTGGATAAGTGGGCCATAGGAGTTCAGTATCGTGGTAAAAGCTTCCGCTACCAGCACACTTTGACAGTGGATGTCGCATTTTTCAATGGAACCGATATGGTAGGTTTTGGAGAAGTTTATACTCTCGATATGATACACGGCGCTATTCCAGCAAATCGGGTGAATCCCTACCACAAACTGAAGCATCTGGTCCGTGAGTTTGATGGTTTTGTAATCATCGTGACCACTTTACCAAGTGCTGCTGACCCCGGCACGGTACGGTTGCCTTCCCACAAAGAGATACGTCAATATTCGCTTGATGAGTGGGAGCGACGCTGGTGTGCTCTTATAGATGAACTAAGGGCACTGGGGCGAGATATACAATACATAGCATTGAAACGGTAGTCACTCCCTACAATAGTGATGAAGAATAAGCTACTATGCTTAAATGGGGAAGTTTAGACCTGAGCAATCAGGGATTAGAATGGGGCAAGGCGAAGGAGGTCTTAGTGGCAGGGTTAAATTCGTTGCTTTCACCGATGATATGCTACCTTAGAAAAAAGGAGACTTTATGGAGCTGAGGCTCGAAAGGAGGTATCTAAGTGTATGGACGCCCATTTATATCATTAAGAGCCCATTTGCATTAGAGACAGGGAAATTCACTATTCTCTAACTTGCCTTATAAGCTTTTATATCACAGAAGCTTGTATAGGCCCTATGTAGGAGTACGGTGACTTCGGGAAGTGGCAGAGAGGAGAAGTCCGAGGAGCGGTTGGCCGGGGACCTGAGGAATAAGGGATTATGGCATACTTAAACTTTGACCGGGAGACGGGGCTCTTTGAGCTCCTCGCCGAAGGCTTCCGCTCTTCGGAGGGGGTCCTCCGGCTGACCACGGACATGGGGAGGTTCTGGCTCTCAGGGGTCCCCTGGGAGCGGAGGGACGGGAGGTACCTTATGAGGGCCTCGGACCTCCTTCTCGTGGTCGAGCAGGAAGAGCTGGGCGTGCGGCTCTCGGTGGAGGGAGTGGGGGGGAAGGTCAAGGTCAGGAATATCTCTATCTCCTTCCCTCCCGAAAGCTTCGTTCCTCGGCTCGAGGCACCCTCCTGCGTGCAACTT
>Ga0116200_10000620_pt1 | contig 12160 bp, 11 predicted proteins | sample Mar14436cmmetaG_FD_94478 | JGI IMG/M metagenome (GOLD analysis project Ga0116200, IMG submission 94478) | Marine hydrothermal vent microbial communities from Guaymas Basin, Gulf of California to study Microbial Dark Matter (Phase II) - Marker... ... | reverse complement strand
TTAGCAATACAGGCCAGCATTTTAAGCCTGCTTTCATCCCCTAAGGCCTTAAAGGCCTTTATCCATTTTTTTAAACCTTCACCCATGAGTTTCCCAAAATATTAATTTTTACATATTTATATATCTTTATATATTGGCTGTCAAAAATATTAAGTACTTCTTAAACCAGAAAAACAGGTACAAAGACTACAAAAGCAAAAACTTCGTTATTGGAATAACCACAATTTTTTTGTCATCAATTCTAATAATCCTATCTTCTCCCCTGCTTATCAAATAGGCTTTATCAACATTAAATAATGAACAAAATTTGAGCAAACCTTTTGTGTCTTTTTTATCTACTTTTTCCTTGTTTTTAACTTCAATTGGAATTATATCGTCTTCCTTCTTTAAGATAAAATCCACCTCTTTGTTATTTCTTCTCCAATAATATTGAGCGTTTATCTCACTCCTTACCACTGTTTCCAAAATTTTATCCTCATCTTTTGTCAACGCAAGACAGGGATGTAAAGGGTAACCTTTTTTATTTTTTCTGCTTGTAGCCAAAAAACTTCCTCTTAAATTGCTTGTCCTTTTTATCAAAAAAGATAACTCCAAATAATTAAGGGCATTCCTTATTGTTTTTTTATGCCTTCCTAAGTCTCTTGAAAGAGCGTCAATGTTTAAAATGATTCCAGGATTTTCAAAAATATATTCTGCAAGTATTCTTATTATTTCTGTATCTTCAACTCCAAAACTTTCAGGAATGTCCCTATAGATTATTCTTTCAATTACCAATTCCCTTATATATTCCTTTATTTCTCTTTCATTCATTGGCAGCGTTTCAGGAAACCCTTTTAAAACAAATTCATTCAGCAAAATGCTAAGTTTTCTTTTATATATCTCAAAATCTTCTTTTTCCGGTATTTTTTCATTTTTAAATGCTAAGAACTCTTTAAAGGTTAAAGGGCTTAAGTAATGAAATTTTGCTCTTCCTGCAAGGCTTTCTCTGCTTTGTTTCATTAAATTTAAGGATGAAGACCCAGATAAAACTATTTTTATCTTCAGATTCAAATCATATAAAACCTTAATTTTATTCTCCCAATCTTTCAACTTGTGTATTTCATCAAAAAATAAATAAATCTTTTTGTTTTTTATCCTGTCCTTTAAGATTTTTTCCTCATATTCTTTTATAATCTTGTCTAAATCCTCTTTTTCTATATCAAACGAAAAATAAAATATTTCCTTTGGATTGGTTCCAGAAGTGAGCAGATGGTCTATAAGATGTTGCATTAATACGGTTTTTCCAACCCTACGCAAGCCAATTATTACATCTACCTGCTTTCTAGATAAATACTCCTTTAAAGTTTCAAACAAAAATCTTCTTCTTAGAGATTTTATCTCCTTTTCTATACTTCCAGTTTCCCACCAAGGATTAAATTCTGCAATTTCCATATTAGGTTATTATAGTATCCTAATATTTAAATTTTTAGGATATTGTAGTATCCTATTATACCATATTCAAATTTTTCCTCAATAACCATCAATTCAATGCCTTGACAAAAATTAATAAATACAATATATTGTATAAAATAAAAATAGTTATACAATATATAGGAGGTATTTATGCAAAGTGAAATAAAAACAATTATTAAGAGAGACGGACGTGAAGTGCCTTTTGATATTGGTCGAATTCAGCGTGCCATTTTTAAGGCAGCTCAGGCTGTTGGTGGTAGTGATCAAGTAACAGCATGGCGATTAGCTATCCAGGTATATGAATATTTGATAAAAGCAGGAAATCTTAAACCTACAGTAGAAGAAGTACAGGATGTTGTAGAAAAGATCCTTATTGAAAATGGCCATGCTAAAACAGCCAAGGCATATATTCTTTACAGAGATAAGCGTACTCAGATTAGAAATGCCAAAGCATTACTGCTTAATATTGAAAAAACAATAAGTGAATATGTAAATCAGATTGATTGGCGTATTAAAGAAAATGCAAATGTTGATTACTCTCATTCTGGTCTTATGCTTCATACTGCTGGTTCAGTAATTGCAAATTATGTATTAAATAATGTTTATACTCCTGAAATAAGAGATGCTCATGTTCATGGCTTTTTCCATATTCATGATTTAGGTATGGGTACTTGTGGATACTGTGCTGGTTGGTCTTTAAAACAATTGCTTTTAGAAGGTTTTAATGGTCCAAAAAATAAGGTTGCAGCTGGGCCAGCAAAACACTTTGATACAGCCCTTGGTCAAATGGTAAATTTTTTAGGTACTTTACAAAATGAATGGGCAGGAGCAATGGCCTTTAATAATTTTGATACATTGCTTGCACCTTATGTAAGAAGAGATAAATTATCTTATAAAGAAGTTAAACAAGGTATTCAACAGTTTATATTTTCTGTAAATACTACTTCTCGATGGGGTGGGCAATGTGTTTCTTCTGATACAGAAATTTTAACAAAAGAAGGATGGAAGACATATAAAGAGCTTAAAGAAGGGGAGTTAATTGCTACTTTTAATTTACAAACACATGAGCTTGAGTATCAACCAATAGAAAAACTAAATGTTTATAACTATGAAGGTGAACTACTTAGGTTTGTAGGTAGAAAGGGAGAAATTCTTGTAACACCTAATCATCGGATAGTTAGAAAAAAATTTAATAAAAATGAATATACAATTACCCCTGCCATAGAGCTGACCAATATAAAAACATCTTTTTCTATTCCAGCAGCAGGTGAGTATAAAGAAGGTAATGAGGTCTGTGAAGATGAATTTATCCAGCTTTGTGCTTGGATTATTGCTGAAGGAGTCATACCATCAAGTGAAGAAAGGATAGTAATCTATCAATCAGAAACTAAGAATCCAATGAACTGTGAGAGGATAAGGCAACTTTTGCAAAAATTAAATATTGCTTGGTATGAGAAAAAGAGGACAAAACACGGGTTTAATCCAGATGGAACTACTATAGAATTTGTCATAGACAGACCTAATTCACGTATATTAAAAGAAATGCTTAAAAATAGTAAAAATAGGCTTCCTATGTTTGTAAAAAATACTACAAGTCGACAAAAAAGACTCTTTTTAGAAGAATATATCCTAGCTGATGGCTATATAGAGACAGATAATTGTGAAAGAAAAAACATATATGTAAAATCCTCCACATTGAGAGATGAAATTTTAAAACTTATTGTAGAAGCAGGGTTTAGCGCTACATTTAAAGAAAATAATAATGGTGTATCTACTATAAGGATTTATAAAAACAAAAATTTTACAGTTAATTTTGCTGGTAAATTTCCTTATAAAGGTGTTGTTTGGTGTCCTACAGTAAAAAATAATACCTTTTTTGCCAGAAGAAATAATATAGTTTTTATTACCGGTAATTCACCTTTTACTAATATTACCCTTGATTTTACCATTCCAGATCATCTTAAAAAAGAAGCAGTAGTTTGGGGTGGCAAAATATTAAATGAGACATATGCAGATTATCAAAAAGAAGTAGATATGATTAATAAAGCTTTTATTGAGATTATGATTGAAGGTGATTATCAGGGAAGAATCTTTTCATTTCCTATTCCTACTTATAATGTTACAAAGGAGTTTGATTGGGAGAGTGAAAATACAAAACTGCTTTTTCAAATGACAGCCAAATATGGTACACCTTATTTTCAAAACTTCATTAATTCTGATTTAAATCCAGCTGATGTACGTAGTATGTGCTGTCGATTAACAATGAATTTGAGAGAATTAAAGAAAAAAACAGGTGGATTATTTGGAGCAGGGGATGCAACAGGTTCTATTGGAGTGGTTACTCTTAATATGCCACGCCTTGCTTATTTAAGTAAAGGAGATGTAGAAAAATTTTTTAAATTAATAGAAAGATACATGTTCCTTGCTAAAGTGTCTCTTGAAATAAAACGTAAAATGCTTGAGAATAATTTGAAAAAGGGACTTTATCCTTATACTGCTCGTTATTTGTGTACTTTTAAAAATCATTTTTCTACTATTGGACTTGTTGGTATGAATGAAGCTTGTCTCAATTTGCTTGGAGAAGACATTGCCTCTGAAAAAGGAAGAAAACTTGCTTTAGCTGTCCTTGATTTTATGCGTAAAAAAATCATTGAATTTCAAGAAGAAACAGGTAATCTTTATAATCTTGAAGCTACACCAGCAGAAGGCACTAGTTATCGTTTAGCAAAAATTGATAAAAATGAATTGCCTGGTATTATTACTGCTGGTACTGATGATGCACCTTATTATACTAATTCCACTCAATTGCCAGTAGGTTATACTGATGATCCCATTTTGGCTTTAGAGCTTCAGGAAGAACTTCAAACAAAATATACAGGTGGTACAGTTTTTCATCTCTTTCTCGGAGAAGCATTACCAGATGCTGAATCTTGCAAACTTTTAGTAAAACGTATCCTTTCTCGATATCGCATTCCCTATCTTTCTATCACCCCTACTTTTAGTGTATGTCCAAAACATGGATATCTTACAGGTGAACATTGGCATTGTCCAAAGTGTGGTGAAGAATGTGAGGTTTATTCACGAGTAGTGGGATATTATCGGCCAATAAGTAACTGGAATAAAGGAAAACAGCAAGAATATAGAGAAAGAAGAGCTTTTAAAATTTATGCTTAATATAGGTGGATTTACACCTTTATCTACAATTGATTATCCTGGATGTTTGGCAGCAATCATTTATACACAAGGATGTAATTTTCGCTGTATTTATTGTCATAATTACAGATTGATAAATTGTGAAGAAATGCCTATTTCATGGGATAAAATAAAGACATTCATTAAAAGTAGAAAGCGTTTGATGGATGGTATTGTTATTACTGGTGGTGAACCTACTTTACAAAAAGAATTGCCTTCTTTTTGTGCATGGCTTAAAAAAATAGGTTTTTTAGTAAAGCTTGATACAAATGGGACAAAACCTTTAATGCTTAAATTACTTATTGAAAAGGGACTTATTGATTATATTGCTATGGATATTAAGGCTCCTTGGCATAAATATAAAAAAATTATTCAAGTAGACTTTCCCATAAGTATCATAAAAGATAGTTTTAATCTTATAAAACAAAGTGGAATAAAATGTGAATTTCGTACTACTGTCCACAGTGAATTGCTTAATTTTGAAGATATAAAAGAAATTATTAAATTAGTTGGGAAAAAACATCTTCTTTGTTTTCAAATTGCCCAACCTACTTCTATTTATAATAAACCAAATATATATACTAAAGAAAAATTAGAGACACTTATAAAGGAATTCCCTGAATATAATTTGATGGTGAGATAGGTAAAGGGATTTGCCTCCCCTTACCTATCTCTTTAATTTTTTACTTTTTTATTTTTACTTCTTCAAAAAGCAATTTTTTTTGAGAAACCGGATTAGGAATAAGTTTTTTATAAATTGCTTTTTGCTCCTCCTTCTGCAACAACTCACGCGCCATATCAACACATCCTGCTTCAGCAAGCGTAATAGCCATAAAAAGATTATCTATTTTTTCTTTAAATTCTTTTATCTTACCCATAGTTCCCTCCTTTAAGTAGCTAATAATTGTTTTTTCTGCATCTTTTCAATCAAACGAAAAATAACATTGTATAAATCTTGTAACCAAAATGGTTTACTAATAAATTCTGAAGCACCCTTCCTAAAAGCTTCTCTTGCCACTTCTGCTGTAGCAAAACCTGTAATGATGATCACCTCTGTTTTAGGCTTTTTGCGCTTAATCATCTCTAAAATCTGCATGCCATCAATTTTATTCATTTTTAAATCCACTATTGCGATATCAAAACATTTTTCCTCCACTTTCCTTAACGCCTCAGAACCATCAATACATACTTCAACGTTACAACCGATCCTCTCTAAAGCCGTCTTTAACCTCTTACATAAAACAGCTTCATCATCTACTACCAAAATGCATGGTTTTTTGGGTTCCACTCTTAAACCTCCTCTTACTTTTTTTCTCTCACTACCATTACAGGACAAGGTGCTTCCCCTAATACCCTTTGTGTTACGCTACCTAAAAAAAACTTACTAAAAGTGCTATGCCCATGACTCCCCATCACTATCAAGTCACAATTTTGCGTCGTAGCAATTTTAATAATCTCCTCCCAAGGCTTACCCTCTACCAAATGACTTATTGCTGAAATTCCCTTTTGAGAAGCGTATTTATAGGCTTCCTCTAAAAGCTTCTTTCCCTCTTGCTGAAATGCTGATTTTAAAGAACTTATTTTATAAACCTCTATCAAATCAGCATTTTGAGGGACTACATGAAGAATAATGACAGATGCACTATTTTCTTTAGCAATTTTAATAGCTTCTTCTAATGCTATTTTACTTGCTTTAGAACCATCTATCGGGACTAAAATAGTTTTATAGTTCATCTTACCTCCTATTTAATTGTTGTAGTAGCTGGGACAGCATATCTCTTAACTAATCTTTGTTTTGCAAAGTGAGCTTTAAGCACAGTAATAAGGATAAACAGTGTTGCAACAAAACCACTTCCAAAAAGGAAAATTCTACTTAAAGTCTCACATAGATGTACATTCTGTGGTGTAAGATTAATAATATGCAGACTATTCATATATTCAGGAATAGCAAAGGCACGTGAAATACAACATAAAAGAATAAGAATAGCTGTGATTAAACGGATATAAAGTTCTTTTACTAAACTTGTGCCAATCGCACCAAAATAGATGCCAACAAGAGAACCAGCATAAAGAAGTAAAGTAAGACGTAAATCCACATATCCACTTAAGGCATAATTAAAAGCTCCCCATGCTCCCATAAACATAGCCAAAAAAAGTTCTGTACCAGCTGCCACTACAGTAGGTACGCCAAAGACATAAATCATAGCTGGTACACCAATGAAGCCACCCACACCGATGGTACCAGCCATATAACCAACTGCTAGACCTACAACGATAATTACTAAAAGAGAGATTTTAACGCCTGCTACCTTAAAATGAATAAGAGGAGGAATCTGAAGTTTGCTAGCTAACTCCAAGAGAAATTTAGATGGGCCTGTAGCTCCACCACGTAAAGTTTTAAGAGCATCTTTAAGCATAGAACCACCGATTAAACTAAGAGTAAGCACAAAAAATACACTTACATAAAGACTAGAGCCAGCTTTTCCCAATTTTTCAAAGAAATAACCATTTACCCAAACGGCAAGCTTAATCCCTATAAGAGCAGTTATAAGCATAAAAATGGCTAACTTTTTATCTACATGTCCCATTTCTCCATGTTTTTTAGAACCCATCATAGCTTTACCGAATTTATGAGTAATGTTTGCTCCTACCGCCATTACACCTGGAATACCTAAATTCATCATCCCTGGTGTCATAATAAATGCCCCTCCAGAACCTATAAAGCCAGAAAGTAGTCCTCCCATAAATCCTAACAGAACAACTACTGCCATTGACCAGGGATGACTTTGAAAAATTTGTGTAACTATTTCTGTTTTATTTGCTATTTCAGCAACTGGAGCACTTAAAGCTGCCATAGCTACCTCCTTTTTATTTATTTTTAATGACCTGCTGTTTTTTCTAATCCTAAAAGCTTAGGAATACATTCAGTAAAACTACCATAGGTATAGGCTACTATCGGAACTGTTAACATTACTGCTAATGCCCCTAAAACACCTCCTTTCATGTATAGTACTTTATTAAATTTTTCCAAAAGAGGGAAAAAACCAAAATATATCCCTGCCGCACCAGTTCCAAAAAGTAACATACGACTTAATATCCGACCATTAGAACCTTTTTCTTTTATTAAAGAACGCGCAGGTAACACAGGGCAAGAAAAGTACACACTTAAATCTTCCAAATGTTTGATTCCTTTTTCTGCTAAAGGATCAAGATTTAGTTTTCCTGTTATAATCACATTTACTGGTAGCATCTCTTGCACGCTTTCTATAAATGCTGAAGGAGTAAATGGTATCACTTTCCATGAAAATTTAAGCCCTTCACTTGTTAGTTTTTCTTGAAATTTTCTTGCCACCCCTTCTGCTCTAGCAGTAGCCTCTTTAATTTGCTTTTCTTGAACTTGAATCCAATCTGTTATTTCCAGTGAGACAGGCACTAAAAATATACACTTCAACTCACATTTCCTTTTTCGAACAATTTCCATTACACAATTTAATGTAGGAGATCTTTCATCTGCATCTTGTTCTAAAAAAAGTACTCTCTCCATAACCCTCCTCCTTTTTAAGATTCATTTGAATCAGCCTTAAAGGCTTTTTTCCTGCACTTTTTCAAATAATGGTCAACAACCACTATTAAAGGTCCTGACAATTTTTCTCGAACGATCTTTAACCAGACTGAAGAATAAAAGTTTTGTTGAAGTTTACTTAAAACTACAATATCTGGATGAATCTCCTTGATGAATTTAGCTATTTCTTCCAGAAATTTACCTTTAGCTAAATAAGATTTAATTAAGACACCTTTTTCCCTGTAATTATCGATAGCTGGTGCTATTTCCTTTAAGAATTTCTCTTCCTCAGCATCTTGTTTTGAGTTACTAATAACAAACAGAACATCCATTTGGGCTTGTAACCTCATTGCTAGTTCTCCAGCATAAAACAATGGAGTTACCGAAAGATGCTCATTGCTTAATGTGACTAAAATACGTGGTGTCATGCTTTTAGAAAAAAACAAAAAGCATGCCAGAAAAAATAAATAAATTATAGGAGGGTTATGGAGAGCTAAGAAAATTTAATGTTTCAAATTTGAACAAAAATGTTCCAATTTGAAACTATAAACCGTATTTTTTCATTTTTCGCCAAAGGGTTGTGCGAGAGAGTCCTAGAATTTTGGCTGTTTTATATTTATTATAACCTGTTTGTTCTAAAACTTTTTTAATATAATTTTTTTCTTGTTCTTCTAATGGAGAAGTTTTGGGTGGTTCTTCTGTTTTTACTTCAAAGGCAATTAAATCAGGAGGGAGATCGCGAATATCAATTTCTTCTTTTTCAGATAAAGCAACAGCCCTTTCAATTATGTTTTCTAGCTCTCGCACATTTCCAGGAAATGGATAATTTAACATTTTCTCAAGAGCTTTTTCTGTAACATAATGAACATTTTTCCCAAAAAGAGCATTATATTTATTCAGAAAATGATTTATTAATAAAGGAATATCTTCCTTTCTTTCTCTTAAAGGTGGTAAAACAATATTAACTACATTTAATCTATAATATAAATCTTCCCTAAACTTACCTTCTTCAACCATCTTTTTTAGATCTCGATTGGTAGCAGCAATAATTCGAATATTTAACAAAATAGGTTTAATACCACCTACTCGAATGATCTTTTTTTCCTGAATTACTCGTAAAAGTTTTACCTGCATAGATAAAGGCATTTCTCCAATTTCATCTAAAAAAACAGTTCCACCATTAGCTGATTCCAATAAGCCTATCTTTGTGTGAGTAGCACCTGTAAAAGCTCCTTTTTCATATCCAAATAATTCACTAGCAATAAGTTCTTCTGTAAAGCTTCCACAATTAAAAGAAACAAAAGGTGCATGTTTACGAGGACTATGATAGTGGATAGCTTTAGCTACTAATTCTTTCCCTGTACCTGTTTCTCCCTGAATAAGAACATTACAATCAATAGGTGCAACTTTAATAATTAATTCATATATTTTTTGCATTTTTAAACTTTTTCCAACCAACTCTGTAAAGGTATATTTTGCCAATGTTTCTTTTAATTGTTTATTTTCAAAAACTAATAATACTTTTTCTTTAGCTTTATGAACAAGAGCACGAAATTCATCCAATTTAATAGGTTTTGTTATGTAATAAAATGCCCCCATTTTTGTAGCTTCAACTGCCGATTCTATTGAGCCATAAGCAGTAATCATAATTACTTCTGTTTCAGGAGATATAGCTTTAATTCGCTCTAAAACTTGAAGACCATCTAATTTAGGTAACTTAAGATCCAAAATAACTAAATGAAATGGATGGGAGGACATTTTCCCTAAAAATGTTTCTCCATCTAAAAAGGTTTCTACTTCATATCCTTCTTTTTCTAAGACTTTTTTTAACCTTTTACAGACAATTTCCTCATCATCTACAATAGCTATTTTGAATTTGAGTTGACTTTCCATTTTATGCCCTTATAGGTAAAAGAATAGTAAAGGTAGTTCCTTCATTAACTTTACTTTCAACAAATATTCTCCCTTTATGTTTTCTTATAATACCATAAGTCACAGCCAACCCTAAACCTGTTCCTTCTTTTTTGGTTGTAAAAAATGGCTCAAAAATGCGAGATAAATATTCTTTAGGAATACCTTTTCCAGTATCTGCTATCTCAATTTTAATAAAATTATTATCTTTTTCTACCCCAATAAAAAGAGAGCCACCTTTAGGCATCGCTTGAATGGCATTTTCAATAAGATTAACAAATATTTGTCTTAGACTTGTCGGATCTCCTTTAATAAGGGGTAAATCTTCATTCATATCTACTTCTAATTCAATATTATTAAGCTTCATTTGATTTTGAAATAATTTTAATACATCACTAATAATTTTTTGAATACTTACTTGCTTCTTTGCTAAAGGTTTAGCCCTAGAAAAATCTAAAAGATTTTCAACAATGTCTGTACAGCGTTGGGCTTGTTGTAAAATATCAATTAAATACTCTTTTTGCTCTGGACTTAAATCTTTTTCAAACTCCTCCAAAAATAATTGAGCTGTGATAACAATATTATTTATAGGATTATTCAATTCATGAGCTATTCCAGCAGTTAGAGTACCAATAGATGCCATCTTTTTGGCTTGAATTATCTGTTGATGTTTTAGATCTAATTCTTGAATCATTTTATTTAAAGCATCTATTAAAGTCCTTATTTCTAGCGGTACTTCTTTTGGTCGTGGGAAAGAAGAAAAATCACCTTTACTAATTCTATCGGCAGATTGTTGGACAAAATTTAAAGGCCGGACAATTTGGTAAATTGCTATGTAAATAAGCAAACAACCCATAGACACACTTACAAATCCAAAATATAATGCAATATGTCGAGATAATGTAAAGGCTCTACTAATGTTGTGTTTTACTTTGTTATCCAAAAAGATGGCAATATCTACTAATTTTTTTCCTATTTCTCTAAGTTTTTCTTCTTTTTTACCATTATTGTAAGGGTTAAGATTAATAAATAATTCTTTATAATTCTCTATAAGATTTTGTAATTTTTGGTATGTAGAAAGACCAATAAATGTTTGAAATTGGGTTTTATTCTGATTTAAAAGATTCTCTGCTTTTTCAACATATTCGAGAGTATTTTTATAACTGGTTTGTTCCTTATAAAGAAGGAAATTTTTTTCATAACGCCTTATTTCTAATATATCATTTAAAAATTCATCATTTTTTTCTAAAAATGCCACATTGTGTGCTATTTTATTTATGTTCCAACGATCTATTATTATGCCACAGATTATTAATGTAAAAAATACAAAAACTACAAAGAGAATCCTACCTCGAGATGATTTCCACCATTTGAAATTATTTACTACAAACTTTTTCATTTTAGCGCAGCATTTTAAACCCTCATTTTATTTTTAGTCAAGATGATAAGGCAGCCCTTTGGGCTGCCTTTCTTTTAAACCACAGCTGCTTCTAATTCTTCTCTTACAGGTGGTACTATTTCAAAATCTAAATCTCCTTCTCTTACTACTATGTTTATATGGCTACCATCAGGAACTTCACCAGCAATAATCTTTTTAGCTAAAACAGTTTCAAGCTTACGTTGGATATAACGTTTTAATGGACGTGCACCATATACTGGATCATAACCTTCTTTGGCAATAAATTCTTTTGCTTCTTCACTTAATATAAAAGTAATACCCCTATCTTTTAAGCGTTCCTGGATATAGCCTACTTGTAAATCAACAATCTTTTTAATTTCTTCTAAGGTAAGTGGTTTAAAAAGCACAATTTCATCAATCCTATTTAGAAATTCAGGTCTAAAATGTGCCCTCAATTCACGCATTACAGCAGTTTTTGCTTCAGGTTTTATCTCCCCAGTAGCAGTTATACCTTCAAGCAAATATTGACTGCCAAGGTTTGAGGTCATAATAATTACAGTATTTTTGAAATCCACTGTACGCCCATGAGAATCTGTTAGTCTTCCATCATCTAATATTTGCAAAAGAATATTAAACACATCTGA
>Ga0116200_10000619_pt1 | contig 12171 bp, 6 predicted proteins | sample Mar14436cmmetaG_FD_94478 | JGI IMG/M metagenome (GOLD analysis project Ga0116200, IMG submission 94478) | Marine hydrothermal vent microbial communities from Guaymas Basin, Gulf of California to study Microbial Dark Matter (Phase II) - Marker... ... | reverse complement strand
TTTCCTGCATATGTTTAGAATTTATAGCCCAATGAAAACTTATGGCTTCCACCTACACGTTTTATTTGCGTGGAATAAAGGAAAGCATAATCAATAGCAATTCCTTTTACTGTAAAGCCAAAACCGCCGCTGAATTCACCACCTTCATAATCTCCGGTAAGCTGAGTTGTTCCACCACGAAATCGAAAATCGTAATAACTTGCTACTTTTAATTCAAAACCCATCAGGACCTTAGTCTGATCCCCCTCATGCAGCACGTCGGCTTCTACTAAATAAGTTTCAGTATCAACCAGCAAACCTGCCTTGAGAGTACGAGGCATTTTACCCGCCTCTGCCCCACTTTTAGAAATATTAGGTTCATTGAGATTTTGGGCGGCAACTCCAACACGCAGAGTAGCATAATCAAAAAACTTGCCAATCTCAAAAATAGCCCCAACATCTAGGCCAATACTCGACTTGGAAAAATCTTGATCAGTTTTGCCTGTTTCAGGATCAGTGGCCGGCTCAGCACTCCACTGCAGCCATTTTCCTGTAATTCCCAGAAGGAGTCGATCTTTCCAGCTACGGGCATAAGTTACAGAAAACATATTTTCTGAATACACATCCGCCTGCAAACCACACCAACCGACCCCTAAATTTCCTAGCGCTCCTACTGGCTGCACATAACCTATCAAGAAATTGTGAAGCTTATCGAAATTCAGCCCGGGTAAAAGTCGTGCATACATAACCACTGCTTGACGTTGTTGCAACTGTGCTAAGCCAGCAGGATTAAACCACATAGCATTTGGATCATTGGCCAGCGCAGTAAATGCACCACCCATCGCAGCAGGTCGTGGGCCTTTACCCAAAACTTCAAACCCGGCTTGCGCCGAAACACTAAAAATAAGCCCCAACCAAATCGTTAAAAGCAGAATAACTGTTTTCCCTTTCATTGTTCCTTCTCCTTAACGTCCATTAAAGCCTTATGCTTCAAGAAATTAGATGAATCTATACTTCCGTAGATACCTTTGAATATTTCCATGCCCTTTTCTTAACTCAAAAATAACTTTCCCTTAGTACACCACTACAACTGTTCCAGTTACTGGCTTACAGTTTTCGTCAGCATCTACATCGATCTGGTAGATATAAAGACCGGGAGGTACCAACTCTCCGTCTAAATCTTTACCATCCCATTTTTCTTGATACACATCGGCCCTCTTTAGCATATCTTTTTTCCAAACTACAGTACCATTGAGATCGAATATCTTAATGGAAACCCTCCGAGGCTCATCCAATTTAGCAATAGTAAACTTTATAACAGTATAATCGCAAATTCCATCCCCATTAGGAGAAAGAGGATTAGGTTCCACCCTCACCTTATCGGCCTCAAGAACCTCGCCCACATATCCATAAGTGTAGATAGTCCAAGAGCGACCAGCGGTAACATTTTCCTCAAGATATTGGGAATTAGTAGAAACAGATTGAGTCTGTAAAGCAAGGTAACCTGGAAAATCGTTCGCATCCAAAAAGAGACTGGCACGAAAATGAACATTTAAAGCGTCGATACTGTGCATTATTGGATGGGTAAATCGAATAACTATTGCCTCGGAAGTAGTAGAATCTACATAGTCCACCCCTTCAGTCAGCACCACTCCATTGGTATCTACACTATCTACATAAGAAGCTGTGGGAGTTAGAATAACCAACTTATTGAATCCAAGACTTTTTTCATCAAGCTGCGCCTGCACTGTATATATGTAAGAAACTTCACTTCCTACCTCTACCTCATTTGGTAAAGTGTCTTTAACTGCCGTAACTGAACCATAAGCTCTACGAGCCAAGGGAACAGTTGAATAATAAGCAGTTACCTGTTTTAGCTTTGGAGTTATCATAGGATCAGATGTAAAAAGATTGGCGCGATATTGAAAGTACCGTCTTGGTTCAAGAGCATAAAATATTTTCCCGCTAGCAGCCACAGAGGGTTCACTCCATTTGCTCCACTCCCATTGACCTGAGGCATCCAAAGGAGCACCACTTCTAAACTGCATTGTCAGCTTGCTTCCGGAAGGAATATCAGCCTTCCAAACTACCTTACCAAAATTCTTTTCCTCAGAGGTACCAAAATCTATCGGGGCAGAGGTATAGACTCCCTGCTGAACATAACCGGTTCCGTAAACCTCAATATCTCCTATTATGACTTTGTTGATATTGTCTATAGCAGCCACCACTACCTTTACATAACGTCCCGGTGTAGGGGTAAAAGTTGTATCTACTACGGGATCTTCATTAAAAAGATTCAACAAGACTTCCTCGTAACTAACATCATCCAGGCTAATTCTTATGCTATATCCTTTAATGTAACTTGCAGTATCGGGCACAAAGGTATTCTTGTCTAAACTCTGCGGCAAAATTCGGATGCGCTGAAGTATTTGGGGAACTCCCAAATCAATTTTAAGATAAAACCCCATAGCTTCCGGTACTACAGAACTCCAATAACATGCCGGCCCGAAAAGTTCCCCATCAGTAACGGATTCGACCTCATCTCCCTTCATATCGGTAACATATTTTCCCAAAGCTAAATTTACCCCAGATGACACTGAAGAAAGAACCACTTTACCTGAATCCGCCGGTAAAGGACTACATGTTTCTGTTCCATCCCCTACGGGCAACGCTTGCGTATCCTCTAAATTTTCAATGGACTTCAATACCGAATCGCTAATATCGACAACATATGCATCTTGCCAAAGCTCTCCCGAATAATCTGCAGTAGTCCAATCTTTTATATTTTCATGCGTGTACCGCCACGCAGGAGAGATACCAGTAAGTATGTTCTCCTTGGTGGCTTCGATATAACCATCGATAATAAAACCAGAGCCTTCATGATATATACCGGAGTTAATCACTTTTACCGCAATTTCTATTGGTTGCCCTTTAGGTGGCTTAACTGTCCAGGTTTCGGCTGTTTTCCAATCCCCATCAGTATTCGTACCCACCGAATCACCATTTATGTAAAGCACATAATTATCTACCGCAGTAATTGTAAAAGTGGCATTCTTTTCAGACTTTGGCGTTTTTACTGCAGTTGTACGAAAATAAACCGCTTTCTTAAAATTTGTCGATGTCCAAGTAGTGTCAGTTATCTGAGCATAAGTTAAATCCGAAATAACAAATAATATCCCGACAGCCACCATTGTCAAAAGAGGCAACCATTTAGTTGGGGACTTTCGTTCCATTTTACCCTCCTCGCATAATATAATTTTTCCGTTAAAAAATAGCTTATAATTATTCAATCCAGAGAGAAAAAAAATCAAGATAATCTCCTCCTAGATAATATCCAAACCTTGCTCTGTTATTTGGATTGGAAACCTACTAAAAAGAGAAGTGAAAAACGTCATAATAAGAAATGAAGTAACATAAACGCGGAGATATTTAACTTGAAAAACGGATTCAAGAAATGTAGGATAGAAAGAAAGCTTAAAATTGGGATTAAAAGAATTTAGCTTATTTGTGGATATTCCTGGAGAGCGACAGAACTTAGAAGCGTAGCAGAGCCTCTCTCGACCTCCTCCCGACGCACTTAAGAATAATAGTAAAAATAGGTAAGAAAATTTCAAATGGTTTTCAACCATGCTCCACTAAACCATAAATCTCACTACTCACCACTACATTTGCCAATTATTACCACACAGCAATCGAAGTTAACTCTAATATATAAAATCCCGATGATTTTGTCAAGGATTTTTTTCACAATAATGTAACTTTTTTTATTAGTAAAAAAATTCAACTACGAGTTTCTTACTCAAGAACCTTATATTCAGCCCCGGTTAGTTTTTTCAAAGCTGTCTGAGCAGCTTTGCGATCGGCTTCATCTTTATATTCTACCAACATATTCAATAATGGCCGCACCGCTCTTTTATCCCCTATCTCACCCAGGGCGTAAGCAGCTTCTTGACGAACAGCAGGAACCTCATCATTAAGTAGTTTGATAAGTTGCCTTAAGGCCCCAGGAAATCTGGTGTGCCGGAGAATCTGTACCGCTACATAACGAACTTCATCATCAGGATCTTCGGTCATTTTCACAAATAAAGGATTTAACCTGGAATCCCAAAAGCATTCCAAAGCTGCTAAAGCTTTTACCCGCACCTCTGCGCTAGTATCTTGCAAAGCTTCTATCAATGCATCTTCTGCTGCAATATACCTCAACACTCCCAAAGCCTCAGCAGCTTTAGCTCGAACAGATGGGGCTGGATCATGGTGAAGACGATCAATTAGAGGCGGCACGCATCGTTCATCGGCCATTTTCCCCAGAGCCTCTGCCGCAGCTTCGCGCAGAGGTAAGCTCTCCCCCACCAGGGCATCTATCAGTGGTTCTACTGCCCGGGAATCACCTATCTTACCCAATAGTTGTATCGCGATAAAACGACTTCTCTCGTCGCCACTTCGCATTACCTGGATAAGAGGCTCTACTGCTGATTTCCCCATAAGAAGAAGTTGATAGCTGGCATCAATTCGTGTCTCTTTATCTCCACTTTTCAACTGCTCGATGTAGTGGCAGGCTCTTCTTTCGCCACAATTTAACACCATGATTAAAAGCCCTAATAGCAGAAAAACAGCAAACTTGACTCGCATCGGTTAGCCCTCCTGTTTGAGAACTTAGCCCATCGAGCAACTGGAATATCGAAGTGATGAATTTGCTTTTTCTAACACTTCGGTAATCCACTGCTCACAGTGGTTTTTATGATACTTATTGTCCACTATCAGACAGAATTTGTCCAAATTGATCCAGCTTTCCAATTTTCCTTGTATTATACTCCTTAATATAACGAAGATGTTCCTTATCCATTGGATAACTTTCATCTTCCCCATAAGGATAATTGGACATTTCATGAAAAGGTAGAGGTGCCACAGTAGATGAAAATGCTGTGTAAGGGTCCTTCTCTTTCACAAATCCATCTACAAAAAGCAGAAAGTCTCGTGTCCAACCGGCAGGAAGTTCAGGCACCGAATCGGCGGCAAATTCTAAAGCTACTTCATCGCCATGGCCTGCGATGACAAATTTGTCGTCGGTCTGCATCAGCAACTCCCGTACATCTCCATATCGAGTATAATAGCCTGGCTGGTCATCCCAAAGTGCCTCAGGCAGAGCCTGATAATAATCATACTCCAGCGGTTCTTTACCATCGGGACTGTAATACTTGGGAAAGCCCTTCCACTGCAGTCGGGCAATAGATGGGGCAAGAATAGTTGTACGTATCGGTATTTCTTCGGCAAAAGTGCTGACCAGTATTTCATCCCAGTATATCCGCATATTGGTAGTAATCTTCACCCGGTAGTCATCAGTGAGAAATTTGTCGGTCAAATCCAAAGTCATAGTTTTGGGTAGACCGGCAGGATAACCCATGTCCTCAATTACTGTTTTCCAATTACCATTTTTATCTACTACTTGAAGATAGGGAGCAATGAGCGGCATCCCGTCATGATAGGCAAAAAAGTTGCCGGTTGAATTCCAATAATCCGTCCAACCGTGCATAACCAGTAAAATTTTCTTAGCTCCAGAAAGATCACCAAGGTCCAAAACAATAGAATGAGTTTCAGCATAGCCGATATAAGGAAAAGGAAAAAGTCTAAAATTGGTGGGATAGTTTCTATCTCGCTTGCTAATTAGTGGCAGGATATCATTACCCCAATCATCCACTGCCGCAACTGGAGGACGCGCATCTTTGACTACATGAATATGATACTTCGGCCAGGGTGGTGCCATTAACAGCCGCTCGTTGGGGTAAATTTCAACATCTTCGGGATGATCAATAACATACAGCTTCACTTCATCAAAGTAATCTACTTCTTCCATCAGTTCTACCAGTCTGAGAGAATATTTGTCATTTTTGGGCCGTAGAAGATGTCTATCGATCTTAATATACTCTGTGGGATCCGGATAATAATGTTGGCCCGGAGTCAGCCAGAGACCAATAAAACCCGCACCCAGAAAATCAGTAACAAATTGATACCTTGTCCCATCCCAGCTAAAAAGAATAGGACAGGATGCCTTTTTGCCTAACTCTGTAAAAGCCACACATTCCTGAGCTGCCACATTAGCCTGAGCCTGACGAATACCACTGGGCCAGATAATCCGCACTAAATCCACTCGCTTCCGATTACCAAGGCCAAAATTCAACTGAAAAGCGTCTTCCGATAAGTAACCCGAGCTTCCTCTTACTTCCTTCTTCTGCCACAGGTTTCCAGACTTCACTTCTACTTTCGTTCCAATACCACTGATATTGCTACTCTCCCGACCGATAATACAAACCTTAACCCAATTGTTTTGATTACCTCCCTCATTGCGGAGCAAAGAAGGAATTCCACCGGTGTTGATAACCAGAATATCGACATCACCATCTTTATCGTAATCACCAAAAGAAACGCCTCGTCCATCTGCACGGCTTATTACGTCTAACCCCACCTTAGAAGTAACATCTACAAATCCATCCTGACTATTTTTGAAAAGAGCATAGCCTTTGTTGTCAACTAAAAAAATATCCAAATAGCCATCGTTATCGTAATCAATAAAGCCAGCGTTCCACCCTATTTTAGCGCCACGGGAACGAACCGCCTTTGAAAAACTTTCATCTAAGGAATACCCGTGACCATTTTCATTTCGGTAAAGAGCAAAACAATCCTTGTTCCAACTGGTAATCAGCAAATCCATATAGCCATCGCCATTGTAATCCCCAGCACTGACTGCAACATTCAAACCTACCAAATCCATCCCGACATTTGGTGCTTCATTGAGGAAAGTTCCATCACGCTGATTGCTAAACAGCAAATTAGGAGTATCCTGATTAACTAGATAAAAATCGATGTCTTTGTCCTCATCAAAATCAGTAAAAACCGCTGTCACGCTTTTGCAATTTTCTGCTCCTACACCAGCTCTTTTGGTCACATCTATGAATCCGCCATCGTGATTATTATGATATAAGACATTAAGCTCTCCACCAAAATCTTGAGGAAATCTCGGAATTGAAGCTACAGTGACATTGTTCACATCAACAAAATTGGCTACATAGAGATCTAAGTAAGAATCATGATCAAAATCGGCAAAAGCTGCTCCCATACTCCATCCAGGGGCTTCTACTCCAACTTCTCGAGTTACGTCAGTAAAAGTGACAGCCTGCCCACCGTTATTCCGATACAACACATTGGGTCCAAAATTGGTTACATAGAGATCAAGATCACCGTCGTTGTCATAATCAGCAAAAGTGCATCCCATTCCCATCCCGGTATCACCAACTCCGGCTACATCTGTAACATCTGTAAAAACCCCGTTTCCATCATTTCTAAAAAGTAAATTATTTGAGTCCTCAGCTTTTGGCGAACATCTAACAATGTAAATATCCAAATCGCCATCATTATCGTAATCGGCAAAAGCACCTCCGGAACCGAACAAAGGTACCAATTTATTTTTGATGTACTCTGCACTTTGTTCAGATTTTTGTACAGGAATACCTGAAACAAGTTGGGTTACATCTGGAAAAGACATTCCTCCTGGATTAGGCTCCACGTGTAAACCAGCCTCTTGGGTTACATCCACAAATTTGACCACAGGTTCTTGAGTTTCTTTTTTTTCAGGTTTTTGCCTTCCTCCCCACTCTTCCATAGCCATGCCGTATTTCCCCTGCTCTTGATAGGTCAGGTCTACGTTGCGACGATCGAAATATCCACCCTGCAACTTCTGAAAGGTCCGCATGAACTTTTTACCCTCTTCTTTGCGTCCTAAACGCGTCAACTCCCGAGCCAAATTATAGTAAGTAGACAAATTGTTGGGATCAAGTTCCAGGTTGCGTTTGAAGTGCTTCACCGCCTCTTTGCTTTTCTCCAACTTTGAAAGTACTACACCCAGATTGTAGTGAACAAATGGATCATTCGGATCAATCTTCTCCACTTTGCGAAAATAGTCAAGAGCTTGTTGGTATTTGCCCTTTATTTTATAGATAAGCCCAAGATTGAAGAGAGCATGGGGATTGTGATCATCCAACTCCAGTACCCGCAAAAATTGTTTGTAGGCATTCTCGTAGTCTCGTAGATAATAGTAAGCCAATCCTAAATTAACGTGTCCAGCAATGTACTTGTCGTAAGTTTGGATAGCCTTCTTAAATTCTTTGGCAGCGTCGGCATATTTGCCTTGTTCCAAATAAGCTACCCCGAGATTATTGTACCGATTTAGTACCTCTACGTATTGCGTAGGAATTTGTTGGACTTTCGATTTTTTCTGCCCACAGGAGCTGAAAATTGCTACAAAGGCACCTATGCAAACAAAAACACTGATCATTGAAAGACTCTTTGGCGACTTCATAACCTCCTCCACTTTTGAGAACATTCTATAAACTAACCAAATCTAAAATTATCGAATCAGAACAATCTTTGTTGTGGCCACAAAGTTCCCGGTGTTCATTCTGCAAAGATAAATTCCAGAGGACACTTGTTTACCTAAAGCATCGCACCCATCCCATTTGATGCGATATGTTCCAGCTTTTTCCCAACTGTTGGTTAAAGTCCGTACCAAACGGCCAACCAGATCATACAAATCCAAATTAAGACGAGAAGCTCTGGATAGTCGGCATTCAATAGTTGTCGAGGCATTAAATGGATTGGGATAATTTTGAAACAGGGAATGACCCTCAGGAACAGCTTTTGTCTTGTCTTCTGGTTGCTTTTCAACATTTGAAATAGCAGCCTTAAGCTGTTTCGGATCATAGATTACTACATGGTGTTTCCATACTTCTGGACGATCCCAGGAATCTTTACATTGGGGATGATTTGACCAGGACAATTGTCCTTGACGTAAATGTTCACGATCAGCGGTAGAGTCATCAGCATCGCAGGTCATAATATTTATGGGTAGAACCATCCCTATTTGTGGCACAAAGCGAGAGGGGAAAACCTTATCATCCCAGGTGAGTGCAGAAAAAGGAAGTCTACCTTCATAAATCCAGTTGCCATTCGTACCCGTGGCATTAGCATTTACCTCGCCGTCTGGCCAGACCAAGTCACCAGGATGTGCTTTACCGTTATCATAAATGTGAGTATTCAATAAGTTAGTACCTGCATTGGCCTTGATGTGAATTTCATAGTCCGGCTCATCGTCAGTTTGATAATCCGTATGGGGTGGCTCAGAGGGCCGTTGATCATAAAGGCCCAGGTAATACTCCACAACATCCCCTTTCCATTGATCCGAGGCGCCCGGCTCAATAGGATTAACCAGAGTATCGTCAATCACCTTACCAGCAAGATACAGATTGTCCTTATCCATAGCCAACCAACAAGTGGCACTTTGATCCGATGGCCCATCGATATTTCCCAATGCAACCTTATTTTCAGGAGAATTGGGATCAAGATGCACCGAGAAAAGTGGTTCCCACTCGGAAAGATTCCCATCAACAGTAGGAGGCTGGAAATATTCACCATCGATCCAAATCGCAGCAAGAGCCCAGCGGGTATGACCAGTTGCTGGTTCCACGGTAGCATTGCTCCCAGGAACAACCGTAGTAGTTTCCACTCCGTTCGAAATTACAGTTACTGCATAGTAATAAGTAACCTGGGCAGGAGTTGTTGGTGTACATACCATGTATTCGTACGATTCTCGATTTTCCGGAATATTAGTACCTATTCGATAGACCTCCGGACTGGTAATCTCGCTTATTGGAAACGATGACATATAGACATTGTAAGTTTCCCCACTCAATTCCTGAGCGTCGGTCCAGGTAATGACGTGTACAGTATCGTGATTTACAACTCCGATATTAGATGGAACCTGGGAAAATATGGGAGAGCATAAATAGAGGAGGCTTATTAGAACTGATACAGTTTTGGAGATTGTTTTCATTTCATCTTCCGATTGTTAGATAGAGATTAACTTGATTATTATTTGGTGCTTGCCAATGCAATATATTCCACGATACCTTCCCCTTCCCTCAGAACCAATATCTGATTTGCTTGCACATCCTGAAATTCTTCCACCAGTCCACTAGGCCAGCGAATTTTCACAAGGTCAGCTTTTGGGTACTTTCCCAGACCAAAATGTAGTCGACGATCATGACTTGAACAATAGCTACTACCGCTACGGACTTCATCCATCTGAGTTAGTTTACCAGTAGTGACATAAACCCGAGCACCGATACCATCCCGATTGCTTGTGGTACCAATGGTTTTAATCATCAAAAAATTGTTTCGGTTACCGCCGTCGTTACGTAGAAGTGCGGCTTGCTGGTTCTCATTATTGATGAGCAGATCAATATCGCCATCGTTATCATAATCACCGAAAGCTACTCCACGCCCAACCTTGGGGATGGAAAAATATTCACCAGACTGCTGGGAAACTTCAGTAAAGGTTGTTGGTTGTCCTTCTTTACAGCCATTATTGCGAAAAAGTTGTGCTTTCTCAGCATGAGTGAGCGTTGGATCAATAAGAGAAATATTATCAACAACATGTCCATTGGCAACAAAGATATCCTGATCACCATCATTGTCATAGTCAAAAAAGTTGGTACCAAAACCGAGGGTTTTAAAAGTAGGCGCAGCCAGACCAGCAGAGATTGTCACATCGCTGAAAGTAGCAGGTGTACCACCATTGTTTCGATAAAGAGTGCAAGTTTCTAAAGAAAAATTGAACACAATGATATCTAGTAAGCCGTCGTTATTATAGTCACCAAAATCGGTACCCATGCCTGCTTCAGCTTTGCCATTTTCATTGAAACCGACTCCACTAAAAAGACTGACGTCGGTGAAGGTTCCATCGCCATTATTTTGGTAGAGAAAATTTTGCACACCATCGTTAGCCACATAGATGTCTTGATCCCCATCATTATCGTAATCGCCACACACTACTCCCAGTCCCTTTCCTAATGGATTGTAAACCCCTGCACTTTTGGTTACATTGGTAAAAGTACCGTCACCATCATTGTGATAGAGAACATCTGGAATGCCGGGATATTCATCAGGATCGCAATAGGAGCGGATGCCGCGGTGGGTACATTTTTTATCCTTGGCAAAGGAATAGTCCACGTAGCTATCTACATAGAGATCCAAGAACCCATCGTTATCATAATCTACAAAGGTGCAACTGGTACTCCAAAGAGTATCCCCTACTCCGGCCTCTTGAGTAATATCAGTAAAGGTACCGTCTCCATTGTTACGATAGAAAACATTAGCTCTAAAGTTAGTAACATACAGGTCTTGATCACCGTCATTATCATAATCTGCAATAGCACATCCCATGCCGTAGCCGGTATCACCCACTCCGGCAATTTCGGTAACGTCAGTAAAGGTACCATCTCCATTGTTGCGATAAAGAACATTGGTAAGTTTTTCTTGGGGGTCATACCCGGGCAATGGGGCACCGTTGAGTAGGTAGATATCCAAATCCCCATCGTTGTCATAATCGAAAAAGGCAGCCCCGGAACCATAAGACTCAAGGTACCAATATCTGCCAGTAGCAGCATTTGTATGCTTAAAAGTAACCCCTACTTCTGCGGCAACATCAACAAATTGCACTGTCTCCGTATCAGATGTATCAGTAGAATCAACGGAACTATGGTGAGTATCCTGGGATTCGGAACACGCAATAAACAAAAAAATGCCTGCAAGCACCACATTCCTAACATATTCCAGCAAAACACTGAGCTTACTATCACTCATCATAGTCAGTTTTCCAACACATTGTAATTGTTGCTTGGTTAGATAAATTATGGGGCCTTAGAAGCGATAAAAGAATTAACTAAGTAACGGGATTTTTTAACGGTTCGTTTTTGTTTTCTTTTTTCCCTGATAAGCCTGAGCTAATCCCCATTGCGCAATGCCTAAATTGGGTGTAATTTTCAATGCCTTGGTGTAGACTTCCATCGCTTCTTCAAATTTACCCTGCTGGCGGTAAATATCACCAATTTTGCAGTAAACTAAGGCCATCGTGGAATCGAATTGAAGAGCTTTTTTGTAATTGGCAACTGCCTTTTCCAATTGTCCTTGAGCTTGATACGCATCGCCAAGCCCACTATAAGCTGAAACAAAATCTGGTTTCATTTTCAACGCTTTTTTGTAAGCAGTAATGGCTTCGTCATACATTCCCTTTCTAAAATAAGCCATACCAAGAGCATGGTAAAGCTTTGGTTTTCTTAATCCTGATTCAAGCGCTTGTTTCAA
>Ga0116200_10000618_pt1 | contig 12175 bp, 15 predicted proteins | sample Mar14436cmmetaG_FD_94478 | JGI IMG/M metagenome (GOLD analysis project Ga0116200, IMG submission 94478) | Marine hydrothermal vent microbial communities from Guaymas Basin, Gulf of California to study Microbial Dark Matter (Phase II) - Marker... ... | reverse complement strand
CCTGTCCATTGTAACAACTTTCAATCCATAATATTTAGCCACGGTATACTGATAAGCGTCATCAAAAAATAAATTTCCGAAAAACCCCCTCTTTGCCATATGTGAATTGGTATCCACTAAAAACATTCTCTCCACTCCAGAGCTTTATGTTGCAACTCAACAGAAGTAAATTTCTCTCCTATCTCTGATAATCCACCTTCCCAGTCAAACTTAAACTTCCTTGTCCCGTGTTTACACTCTTATATTTCCCCAATAAGAACTCTATATAATCTAAAACCTCTCCCTTTAAATCTTCAGGAAGTTCCTTTAATTTCAGCTTGATTTCCTTCTCATACATGAAGTATTTCATCTGTTTTTTCCTATTTGTAGGATAGCGTATAACCTTTTATGGGGATGAGAAGTCCTGAGCGTAGCGAAGGGTTTTTGGTAAGCTATAACCAACCGCAGATCCGCTCTTAGGCGACGTCGCCATTAAAATCTCCACCATGGGCATCTCTGGTGACCTTGGATTAGGTATAACCCTCCTTGTGCTTGGGTCAACTATAAGGTCTAACTGTTCCAGTATTATCTGACCAACAAGGGTTTGAGCGCCTTCTGGTTCTGCTTTGTTATTTGCGTATCTTACTTTTACTTCCCTCATCTTTCTTAAATTGAGCTTATCAATGACATTTTGAGGAAGAACAAGCATGGTTGCTCCTCTATCAATAACAGCCTCAAGTTCAATCTCTTTCTCAGGCTCAAAGATATTTATGACTTTTATTTTCTCAATTACTTTTCCCATATCCAGCCTCCTCCCTACCTTAATCATACTCACATTTTATAGAAAGTCAATCATCAGTATAGGTAAGAAATTTTCCAAAAATTTAACTTTGCTATAATAAAAGGGAAAAATGAGGGTTACCAGAACACTTCTCATATCCTTATTACTTCTAATTCTCACAACTGGATGTGTGACTTACTATAATCCGGTTACCCAAAGAGAAGAAAAGACCCTCATAAGTGAAGAAATGGAAATCAGGATTGGGAAAAATGCAGCCAGTGAAGTAGAAAGAGAATATAGAACTTATTCCTCTTTAAGACTGGAAAATATAGGGGAAAGAGTAGCCAGGTCCTCCCATCGGCCTAACTTGCCCTATCATTTCCGAGTGATGGAAAGTAAAGAGATAAACGCTTTTGCTTTACCAGGTGGATTCATATATGTCACATCCAAGTTAATGGAAATAGCAGACGATGATGAACTGGCAGGCGTGGTGGGGCATGAGATTGCTCATGTCTGCTGCCGTCATGGAGTTAAAAAACTGGAAGCACAGTTGGGTTATTCTCTTATAGCTTCACTGATTCTTTCTAAGGAAAAAGCGGATCTGATAAGACTTGCCAATACAACTTTTAAACTAATCAGCCTGGGTTATTCCCGAAAGGATGAATTTCAGGCAGACGAGCTGGGAACCAAATATGCGTTTAAAGCCGGTTTCTCTGCGGATGGGCTTTTAAGATTTCTTAAAAAGCTAAAGGAAATTGAGAAGATTGGGCCTCAACCTCTGGAATTTCTCTCTACCCATCCCAGTGTAGATAAAAGAATTGAGAGACTGGAGGGACTTGTAAAAGAACTGGAAAAGGAGTAAAAATTTCTTCAAATGGAAGTCATAGGGAACCTTCAGTTGATGCAGGAAAGATCTCTTACATTGAGAAAAGAAGGGAAGATCATTGGATTTGTACCCACCATGGGTTATTTACATGAAGGCCATCTTTCTCTCATCAGGAAAGCCAGAGAGGAAACAGAAATTGTAGTTGTGAGTATCTATGTGAATCCCACCCAATTCGGCCCGGGGGAAGATTTTGACCGTTATCCAAGAGATCTTGAGAGAGATAGAAATATTTTAGAAAATGAAAGGGTAGATATTCTGTTTGCTCCTTCGGATAAAGATATGTATCCTCCTGACTTCTCTACCTATGTAGAGGAAACAAAACTTTCTCAAAGATGGGAAGGAGAAAGAAGACCAGGGCATTTCCGTGGAGTCACCACCATTGTGGCAAAACTCTTCAATATTGTTTTACCTCACCGGGCTTACTTTGGTGAAAAAGACTGGCAACAAGCAAAGATTATAAAAAGAATGGTGCGAGACCTGAACTTCCCAGTGGAGATAATCGTTCTTCCCACTGTAAGGGAAAAAGATGGTCTGGCCTGTTCTTCAAGGAATACTTATCTTTCTCCTCAAGCCCGTAAAAAAGCAACCTCTATCTATAAAACTCTTAAAAAGGGAGAGGAATGGCTTAAAAGTGAAGGGGGACCAAAAGAAATTCTGGAAAAAATGAAAAAGGAATTGGAGGAAGTCCCAGGATTAGAACTGGAGTATCTTGTCATAGTAGATCCTGATACTCTTGAACCTCTTCAGAACATCCAGAGAGAAAACCTTTTCCTTATTGCCTGTCGAGTAGATGGAGTGAGGCTCATTGATAACTTATATGTGAAACTGGAAAAATGATAAAATGGGATTATGAATGTTAGACAGCCTGCAGTAGCCGGTTCTTTTTATCCGGGAAGCAGGGAAGGGCTGAGGAAAGAAGTAGAAAATTTATTAGGCTCGGTTGATTTACCTTTAATTTCTGGGAAAATTCTGGGAGGCATGGCTCCCCATGCGGGGTATATGTTCTCCGGGCAAGCTCAGGCTTATCTTTACAAAGCTCTTGAGCCCCTTTCTTTTAATACTGCTGTCATCATTGCTTCCTCTCATTATGCTTTTTACCAAGGTGCTTCGGTTTACCCTGAAGGGGCATATTTAACTCCTCTGGGAGAGGTGAAAGTGGCAGAAGAAATTACCAAAAAGCTCCTTGATTACCCTGAATTTAACTACGTTCCAAGTGCCCACCAGCGTGAACATTCTATTGAGGTCCAGCTTCCTTTCCTGCAGGTGATAAAGGGAAATGTAAAAATTGTTCCTATTGTAGTTTCTGAATTCGACTTGGAACTTACTGAAAGATTGGGAAAAGCTATTCATGAAGTAACTGCAGGAAGAAATGATGTTATCTTTATTGCCTCAAGCGATCTCTCCCATTATCCACCTTATGAGATAGCAAAAAAAGTGGATAATGAAATTCTTAAGAGGATAGTCTCCTTAGATCCTGAAGGTCTTCATGAGTCTGCGGTTCTTTTGAGAAGGGAAAGAGGGGTATCAACTGCTATTTGCGGTGAAGGGGCAGTACTAACTCTCCTTTATTGTCTTCTGGAAAAGGGAGTAAAAGAAGGGAAATTGCTGATTTACTATAATTCTGGAGATGTGGAGAAATTTATGCGTGAGGAAGTGGTAGGTTATGGTGCAGTAATATTCCTCTCTTAAAATGGGGATCAGTGAAGAATCCAAAAGATTTCTGCTCCAGCTGGCAAGAGATTCCATAAAAGCAAGGCTGGAGAACAAACCCCTCCCTTCTCCTACACCACCTGACCCAGAACTGGAGGAGAAGAGAGGAGTTTTTGTGACTTTAAGAATGGGAAAGGAATTAAGAGGGTGTATTGGTCAAATCTTCCCCAGACTCCCTCTTGTGGAAGCTGTGAAAGAAATGGCTGTAGCAAGCGCTTTTGAAGATCCGAGATTCCCACCCTTAACCAGAGAGGAACTTGAAAAAATCAAAATTGAAATCTCTGTTCTTTCCCCTCTTAAAGAGATAAAGAGTGTAGAGGAGTTTGAAGTAGGGAAACACGGGATTTACATGGTTAAAGATTTCACCAGTGCAGTCTTCCTTCCCCAGGTGGCACCCGAACAAGGATGGGACAGAGAAACTACCCTCAAGTATCTTTCTCTTAAGGCAGGATTACCACCCGATGGATGGAAAAAAGGAGCAAAATTCTACGTGTTTACTGCAGAAGTATTTGAAGAAGAGTGAAATACCTCCTGGATTTCCGAGATAAGTCAAAAGTAAAAGCTTTAAAAGAAGCAATAGAAAAATTTTCGCTTCCTTCCTTTGTCTTTATGGAAGTTTGCGGGACACATACCTGGAGTATTTTTCATCATGGGCTGAGGAGTTTATTTCCCCATTGGATGAAACATCTTTCCGGCCCTGGATGTCCTGTGTGTGTAACACCCAACGATGTTATTGACTACGCAATAGAACTTACCCTTAAAGAAAAAGTGATTCTTGTGACTTTTGGAGATATGCTGAAGGTTCCTGGTTCATACATGTCACTGAGAGAAGCAAAGGCTAAAGGAGGTAAAATTCGAGTGATCTATTCAGTAGAGGATGCTCTTAAAATTGCTAAAAACTTTCCTGACCAGCCTGTAGTCTTTCTTGGGATAGGATTTGAAACCACTGCACCTTCCATCGCATGGGCAGTTCTCAAGGCAAGGGAAGAAAGAATTAAAAATTTTTATATCCTTCCAGCTAACAAATTAATCCCCCCTGCTATACGGGAAATTCTTAAAAGTAATCCCAATTTGGATGGTTTTCTTCTGCCCGGTCATGTAAGCACAATAATCGGAAGAACACCTTACCTTTTCATCAGTGAAGAATTTCATAAAGGAGGAGTTATTAGTGGTTTTGAACCGCTGGATATCCTTTTTTCTCTTTATCTCCTTTTGAAAATGAAAAAAGATGCCTCCCCCAGTATTGTAAATCAGTATAAACGCAGTGTTAAAGAAGAAGGAAATCCCAAAGCCAGGATGATAATGAAGAAGGTATTCAGGGTTGTAGACAGCAAATGGAGAGGATTGGGTATGATCCCCGCATCAGGGCTGGATTTGAAAGATGAGTTCAGGGAGTTTAATGCCTATCACGTTTTCCCTCTAAATATTCCTCCCCCTCAGGAATATCCGGGGTGCCGTTGTGGAGAAGTGCTTGCAGGGAAAATTGTCCCTCCTGAATGTCCGCTATTTGGTAAGGCATGTACTCCAGAAAACCCAAAAGGGCCCTGTATGGTATCAGTGGAAGGAGCATGTGGAATATATTATCGCTATGGAGGATAGAATTAAAATACTTCTTCATGTCTGTTGTGGTGTTTGCGCTACTTCGGTAGTGGAAAGACTACGGGAAGAAGGGTTCGAGGTCACAGCTTTCTTCTACAACCCCAACATTCATCCTCCAGAGGAGTATGAAAGGAGATTGAAAACCTTCCTTAAAGTGGCAGAAATAATGAATTTTCCCTATCTGATTGGAGAGTATGAAGTGGAAAAATGGTGGGAAAGAATAAAAGGACTGGAGAAAGAACCTGAAGGAGGAAAGAGGTGTGAAGTCTGTTTCCAACTGAGAATAGAGGAAACCTACCGAATAGCTAAGGAGATGGGTTTTCCTTTTTTCACAACTACCTTAACCGTAAGTCCCCATAAAAAGGCGGGGGTCATAAACCGAATTGGTAAGGAAATAGATGAAGAAAGATTTCTTATAAGAGATTTCAAAAAGAAAGAAGGGTTTAAAAGAGCAATACAACTTTCCAAGAAGTTTTCTCTTTACCGTCAGAATTATTGCGGATGTATATTCAGTAAAAGGTGAGCTGGTTAAAGAAAATTATTTCCCTTCTCTTTCCTCATATCTGTCTCCTCTGTGAAAAACCCCTTCCCTGGGAGGAGGAAGGCCCTTTCTGCAAGGAGTGTGAGAAAGAGGTCAGATATCTTGCGAAGGAAAAGGTTTGTAAAATTTGTGGGAAGCCTCTATCCTCTGGTCTCTGTGAGGATTGCAGGAGGAGGAGAAACAAATTTGATTTCTCCCGGTCAGTGGCTTTATATGAAGGGAAATGGAGGGAAATTATTCATCTTTTCAAATACCGAGGTTTATTTACACTATCCTCCTATCTTGGGGAAAAACTCTGGGAAGTCTACCGCAACAATCCCATATATGAGACAGCGGATTATATCATCCCTGTCCCCCTCACTTATTGGACAAGGGTAAAAAGAGGATATCATCAGACTCTTTTACTGGCAAATTATCTTTCCAGAAAAACGGGTAAGAAAGTCCTGAGAAAAGTCCTATATAAAAGTAAAAATATCCCTTCCCAGACTGGCCTTTCCAGGAAAGAAAGGTTAAAAAATGTGAGGGGGGCTTTCAAGACCAGAAATTCCAGAATAATTAAGGGAAAGAATATTCTACTTATCGACGATGTCCTAACCACGGGAGCAACAGTAAATGAATGTGTTAAGGGTCTTAAAAAGGCGGGTGTAAAGAAGGTATTTGTATTAACCTTAGCCAGGGGTGAATAAAATCAAAAATCGTAAGGCTTGGCAATTATTTCTCTTACTTTTATCTCAAAAAATCTGTTTGATGAAGTGGCCCTAATAATCACTGCAGTATCTGCCCCTCTCCCTGTCCCTGCTACTGCAATAATATCCCCAGGAGGAACAAGTCCCGCATCACTAACCATAGCAGCCATCTCCACACATACCTTCATCCCCTGCCCAAAAATTCGCAATGTATCTGCGACAATTAATTCTTCAGAGTATCCGGCTGTCTTTTTCAGTGCTCCACCCAGCCCTCTGAGAACCATAGTTCCGGTGTAGACCTTCCCACCATTTGCTTCGATCTTTTCCCTTATCTCCTGGCTCATCTCAAGTTTCCCTTCTTCTTTGAATCCGTAATTATGAGTAACAATAATGACTTTTATTCCGGTTCCTTTTGCCATTTCCACAGCTTTAATACCCGTTTCACCGGTTGTTGAGGCTACAACCAAGTAATTTATTCCTCTTTTTTTAGCCTCTTCAACAGCAAGTTTTAATGTTTCCTCTGTATTCTCTTTTCCTGCCTTAACAAAATACTTTCCCATTTTTCACCTCCTTATTGGAAATACCCTTCCAAGATTCCTTTACGATTTCTGACTATCTTCACCTTCACAAGTTTCCCAAGAAGAGGGAGAGAAGAGGAAATAATTACCGATTTATGGTTACGGGTTCTGCCAAACCATCCTTCTCTTTCCCTCTTTTCCACAAGCACTTCCACCTCTTTTCCCACATAAATATCATTTTTCTTTTTACTTATGCTTTTCTGAAGTTGAAGAAGGTAATTGAGGCGTCTTTCCTTTTCTTCTTTACTCACATCGTCTTTAAGGGAATAAGCAGAAGTAAAGGGACGAGGTGAGTATTTAAATATGTAGGCAGAGTCAAACTCTACCTCCTTGACCAGACTCACCGTTTCCATAAACTCTTTTTCTCCTTCTCCAGGGAATCCCACAATTATATCCGTAGTTATGCTCACTTCGGGGATCTCTTTCCTTATCTTTTCTACCAGCCTGAGATAGTCTTCCCTTGTATACTTGCGATTCATAAGTTTGAGAATCCTATTTGAGCCGGACTGAATGGGGAGGTGAATGTGTTCACAAACTTTATCAAGTTCCTTCACCGCTTTTATAAGTTCATCACTCAAATCCTTGGGATGTGAAGTGGCAAATCTTATGCGGTAAAGTCCCTCCACTTTATTAACCAATTTTAAGAGTTCAGGGAAATCCACACACCTCCCATCCCTTACTGAAAATCCGCGATAAGAATTCACATTCTGGCCAAGAAGTACTACCTCCTTAACTCCCTCACTCACAGCTTTTTTTACTTCTTCAATTACACTTTCAGGTGATCTACTCCTTTCTCTTCCCCTTACATATGGGACTATGCAATAGGAACAGAAGTTATTGCAACCTCTCATGACAGAGATAAAGGTGGTAACTGCACCTTCTTCTATTTCAGGAGGAGGGATCTCCAAAAGCTCCTCTTCTACCGCTACTACCTGGTGTTCCAGAGCTTCCTTAACCAGTTGGGGTATCTTGGGAATTACAAAAGTTCCGGCTACCAGATCCAGATAGGGGAATCTGCGGATGAGGTTTTCTCCTTCCTTTTGGGAGATACAGCCCAGTATCCCTATTTTCAAGGAAGGTTTCTTCTCTCTTTTATACTTCCCCCATATTCCAAGTCTGGAAAAAACACGATCCTCAGCATGTTGCCTCACTGCACAGGTATTCACCAGAATGAAATCTGCTTCTTTCCACTCATCTATCCTTTCCCACCCTTCTCTTTCAAGTAAAGAGGAAACAACACGGGAATCATATTGATTCATCTGACAGCCATAGGTCTCTATGTAGAATCTCATCTACAAATCATGGAGACCTGAAGATTTCTTTCCACTTCTCTATATTATCCAGCTGATGCACATAATTCACATCGTAACTTTCTACTCCAGGTATTTCCACTGTCTTTACTTGGAAACCATCTTGGAGGAATTTGGAATAAACCTTGGTTAGGTAGTACTCTTTCTGAGCATTATTATTATCCAGTTTCCTAAGCTCCCTGAAAATACTCCGGGAATAACAGCAGAGATATCCTGCATGCACTTCTTTTATTTTCTTTATATTCTCGTCAGCATCTTTATACTCCACAATATCCACAAACACCCCGTCCTTTCTTATGATTCTTCCCTTCGTACCAGGATCAGGCAATACTGCGGTGGCAAAGGTAATCTCAGCTCCTGAAGAGAGATGAGTATCCACAAGTTTTTTTAAAGTGGAAGTTGTAATAAGAGGTTTGTCTGCAAAACTAACCAGCATTACCACATCTTTACCTTCTAGGTAGGGAGCAGTAGAAAGTAAAGCATGACCCGTACCCAGAGGTGTTTCCTGAATACAGAAAACTATCTCTTTCTTCCCCCGAAAAATCCTTCTAACTTCTTCATGTTCCTTACCTACCACAATAACAACTTTTTCCACCAGAGGTTTCATAGCTTCATATACATGTAGAATTATCTCTTTTCCTTGATAAAGATCTAAAAATTTATGGCGGAGACGGTGATAACGGGAACTTTTACCTCCCGCAAGAATCACTCCATATACAGGCTTTTTAACCATCGGGAATTTTATCATTTATTGCGGTAAGATAAAACTCCTCTGTTTCATCCACCATACGCTGAGAATTAAAATTCTTATAAATTCTTTTCCTACCCTCCTCTCCCATTCTCTTCCTTTTCTCAGGAGAAGAAAGCAATTCAAGAATAGCTTTACTTAAACCTCGAGGAGAAGCAGGAGATACAAGAATTCCTGTGACATCTTCCACCACCACTTCGGGTATCCCTCCCACTTTTGTAGCTACAACAGGTATTCCCATTCCCATAGCCTCCATCACTGCCCTGGGTAATCCCTCAGAAAGAGAGGGATGAACAAAAATATCCATTATTTGAAGATAATCGGTAACATGGGAAACTTTACCTGTAAAATAAAAATACCTGTTTAAACCCTTATCCTCCACCAATTTTTCCAGTTCTTTTCTGTAATTACCATCACCTACTAAAATAAACATAATGTTTCTTATCTTCTTTACTATTTCGGAAGCACTCTCGATGAGATACTGATATCCTTTAAGCCTTATCAGGCTTCCCACACCTCCCACAATTAATTTCCCTTTACCCTTCACCTCTCTTATTACATCTTCTCTATGTCTTAAAGGTTTAAGACGAGAAAGGTCCACTGCATTTAAAATTACCTTCACCTTCTCCTGGGGAATTCTTATTTCTTCCAATAATTGGCGTTTTAAAGCTTCCGAAAGGGCAATAATATAATGGGGTCTTCTTCGGAGTAGCTGATTATATTTCCATAACGGGAAATTCATCTTGGGGTTTCCGAGCTTATCCCGGTTTAAAAAGGCATGAATAGTGGCCACAACAAGCGGAACCTTCATTTTCACCCCGGAAATTATCCCCGGGATATCCGCATCTCTGTTATGGGTATGAACAATCTCTATTCTCCTATCCTGGATAAGGCTGGAAAGTGCCTGAATAGCTCTTCTCCTATCCCTCAACTCAACAGGTATTGTTTCAAGCCCTTCACTTCTCAACCAGTCCACTATCTTCCCGGGTCTGGTTACCACAATTACTTCATGTCCTTTTTCACAAAGCCCCAGGGATAGGAAACGAGTGTGTTCCTGAGAACCTCCTCCTGGAGATTTGGAACCTAAAACCTGAAGTATTCGCATTTTATCTTCTCCCATGAGATTCTTTTAAAGTATCCAGCAGTTGCAGAACACGTTCACCCAGCTTTTTCCATGTAAATTCCCTTAAGAATCTCTGGCGTGCTTCAGAACCCAGCTTACTTCGTAAAGAGTCATCTTTCAGAAGTTTCCTGATAGAAGTCTCCATTTCTTCCTTATCCCGTGGGGTGAAAAGGAAAAGCTCTCCACTCTTTTCAAAAAAATCTTTTATCTGCCCTTTTCTTGGAGCAAGTATTGCTTTCCCCATAGCCATATATTCAAAGAGTTTCACGGGTGAAGAGTAAATACTCATATCAGGAAGGATACAGAGGTCCATAATGGAAATGTAACGGGGGATCTCCCTGTGAGATACGGGGCCTGTGAATATCACCTTTTTACCTTTCGATTTTTCCTCCAGTTTCTTCCTCTCCCTCCCCTCTCCCACCACAAGCAATGTACAATCATCGGGTAAAACATCCAGAAGCATCTCCAGTCCTTGTCGAGGGGAAAGACTTCCCACAAATCCCACCACTTTTTCTCCATCCTTGATTTTAAGCTTTTCCCTCAACTCAGTATCAGGAGGACAGGGATGAAACAGTTCTTCATCAGCTCCATCTGGAATTACCTCTGCTTTTTCCCTGTGGGAGGGTGAAAGATAAACTTTCAAATTCCCGGTGGTAAGGATAAGGCAGGAAGTTAAGGAGAAAATTATCTTTTCCGCAAGTAGAACTAAAGAGGGAAAATCAAAACGACGACGGGGTCCCCATCTAAGAGGAGCATTAATTTCCAGAAAATGGGGAATATGAAAAAGCCTCGCCACTATTACACCTGCAAAACTGTAAAAGTCGTATCTTTCATAAATTAAAGAGGGTTTAAAAAGGGAAACATTCTTTATCAAAAAAGGCAGAATCTTGAGTTGTGTAAGAATACGGGAAAAATCTTTCCCCAGCCATTTTTTTCTTATAGGTGGGAAAAACCAAACATTATCTCTTTTTTCTTCACCAGCAGTAGTGATAATTCTTACTGAATGGCCCAGTTTTTCCCAGGCTCTGGTCATCTCTCTAATATGAACTCCTGCTCCTTTATTGGAAAAGGGTGAATTATCTGGATCCGTAGAAAGATAGATAATCCTCATCTTTGATGAAGCCTTTCATAAACTTCTAAGGTTTCTTTACCCAGAATTTCGGGTGAGTAATTTTCTCTCACTTTTTTTCTGGCTTTTTCCACCATTTTTTTCACTTTTTCCTTCTGATCGAGAAGTTCCAGCACAGCCCTTCCAAAATCCTCCGGATTTCTTCTGGATATAAGCACTCCTTCCTTTCCATTCTCTATTATTTCTGGTATCCCTCCCACCTTACTGGCTACCACAGGTATCCCGCAGAGCATAGCTTCCTTAATGACTGCTGGCGACCCTTCTATTTTAGAGGTGAGAAGGAAAACATCAAAATCAGACACTATTTTTTCCACATCTTCCCTTTTACCAAGGAAAATAACCTTATTATCCAGTTGAAAGTCCCTTGTTAGCTTTCTTATATACCCTTCCAAAGGACCTTCACCCACAATTACAAATCGGACTTTGGGATTTCTTTCCAGTATCCAGCGGGCGGTTTCAAGAAAAAGCGGATAATCTTTGTGGTCTCTTATCCTTCCCACAGTGCCTACAAGAGGAATATTTGAAGGGAACCCAAGTTCCTCTCTTAATCCCCCTTTTTGTCTCTTAAATTTTTCTATATCCACCGCACTGTGAATGGTAGTTATTTTGGATGGAGGTATTTTAAAATCTTCTATCATTGCTCTTTTAATAATCTCTGCTACCGCTATAAAGTGGTGAGTGGCTTTTTGATAAAGAAAATAGTTGAAAGGATTTTTAGGGATAGGGGTCAAATTGTGTCTTGTGCGTATAAGCATTATCTCCAACCCTCGGGAAGCCCAGAATCCCAGCCAGTGGTCTGAAGATCTGTGGGTGTGGAGAAGGGTAATTCCTTCCTCCCGGATTATCTTTCGCAATTTAAAAATGGAGGGTAGTGAAAACTCACTTTTAATTTTTAACGGAAAAACTTTTATTCCTTCTTTTTCAGCTTTTTTCCATAGTGGGGAAAAGGGGGATATAGCCAGAGCGCAGTAAACTCTCTTTTCCTTAAGGTATCTGGCAATAAAAAGTATTCGTTGCTCGATACCGCTCCAGACTTCACCTGCATTTATGTGAAGGATCCTCATTTTCCCCTTATTTTACCTAATAAATCCTTTATGATTCTGAT
>Ga0116200_10000617_pt1 | contig 12178 bp, 13 predicted proteins | sample Mar14436cmmetaG_FD_94478 | JGI IMG/M metagenome (GOLD analysis project Ga0116200, IMG submission 94478) | Marine hydrothermal vent microbial communities from Guaymas Basin, Gulf of California to study Microbial Dark Matter (Phase II) - Marker... ... | reverse complement strand
TACTGGCTTACAAGCTATGCGTTTTCGGATATAGGGTTATGGTTTGACAAGGAAGTGATAGGCGACGATCCACTTGAAAACGAGAACTACAAGAAACTGAGCCCGCTCTTTTATGCAAAGAATGTTAAGGCTCCCTTGCTACTCATCCACAGTCTTGAGGACTACCGCTGTCCACTTGATCAGAGTGTCATGTTCTACCATGTACTCAAGGATTTGGGTAAAGAGGCTTATATTGCTATTTTCAAAAAGGGAGCACACGGGCACAGTCTGAGAGGCTCTCCAAGGCATAGGGCAAAGAGATACAGACTCTTCATGGAGTTCTTTGAGAGGAAGCTCAAGAAGTACGAGGAAGGCTTTGATGTGGAGAAGATTCTAAAAAGTGAAAATGCGAAATAATCTTTCTCTTAATTTTCAAGCCACTTTACTATTTTTGTTGCTCACTAAATTCAATGGTTACGTTCTTGGATGTCGTTGCAAGCACTAAAAGTTTTCTTCCATCCTCGAGAACTTTAAAACTACTTCCCACACCCAGTCTCAACGTTAAGCTGCTGGAATCTTCTTCCGGCACTAACTCAACGAAAACGCTCCCCGTTCCTCCGCCACAAGGATGCTGTATGGGGATACCATGTCCAGCAGGCCCTACGAATATGCGATACCTCACTGAAGAGGTAGGATCCTCTGTAACGAGAATGTCCATCCAATCGGAAATATTCGTGAGATTCCTATCCCTATAATTTGTTTCTGCACTTATCAGTCTCCAGCCATGGGGTATGCCAACAAGTGCTCCTCCAAAATCTAACTCCGTGATATTAACCCATCCAATCAAGATGATCCGCTTGAGCTCTCCATTAGTTTGAGCAAAAAGAGTTCCCACAAATATTGAACCAGTGTTATTATCTTTAAGGTAAAATTTGACTGTCTCCACCGTCTGCCAGAAGAGATATCTCTCATCGTGAGTAGCATAATAAAAACCTGCTAAAATAAGCACTGCAGAAATACCCAAAGCAAAAGGGACTGCCTTTTGTATGTTCACCACCTTGCATAGGTACTCCTCAAAGTTTAAGAATTTTACTGTTCTTTTTGGTGATGAATACGAAGGCATCTGAGTTTAAACTTTTATTATCTTAGCCTTTCCATTCTTTTTGAGCCAGTCCAAAAGTATTTGTGCTATTTCAAACTTTTTCTTCTTGCTTTCCCATATTGGGGTGTGTTCCTTCAGATATGGCTTGCTCCACTTTCCGACGATTTCTCCAAAATCAAACCCAATTAAAAATATTTCCTTTGCTCCAAGTCCCTCTGCTAGAAAAACGGCCCTATCTCCATCCGTAAAGCCACCAAAATTGTAGATTATGTCTAAAGGCTGTGTTTGACATGTCCCTAAAACGTTCTTGAGTTTAGGAACATAATGCTTAAGCTTATCCATGTTGTCTCCGTGGGCATGAACAACAACGTAAGCTCCAAGCCCATTTGCTCTTTTTATGTCTTCAAAATTTCCATCCAGATCCGTGACAATGATGTGGGGCACAATACCGTTTTCAAGAAGGGCTGAAGTTGCACCATCAGAAGATATTAATGTCCCACCAAACTCCCTTCTCTCAAGCTTTTTCTCCAAGCTTGGGCCAGCTCCAAATACATAAACTCTCTCTCCAATTCTCTCTTTAATATTCTCAGTCAAAATGTAGTTTTCATTCTCTAACAAAAGTTCTCTCAATAAAAGTGCAGCTTCTCTGTCTTTCTCCATATCGTATCCCATTTTACTGAGAATTTGGAGGTAAAATGATTTCCAATGATCCCACTTCATGTAAGTGCTTACATCATTTTAACTTATAGAGATTTTGTTGCAAAGAAAAAATTAAAGCTTGATAAAATAACAGATTTGGATCAATTTTTGCATGTATTTGTTTGAATGTTAGATAGCCTCTCTTTTACAAAGAAGTAAAAATTTCCTCTAATTTAGCGATTTTGCCATTAAAATGACTACAAAAATTTTAAATACATGACACCTCTTAAATACACTTTGGTGAATCTCTATGAAGAATAAAGTACTATCTTTAACGTTGCTGGCCATTTTTGTTTTTAGTGTAGCGGCCAGCGGATGTATAGGTGGAGAAGAAACTACAACCCAAACAGGCCCACAATATGCAGAACAAATAGTAATAGGCGTGACAGATAAAGTAACTGACATCGACCCTTCAAATGCATATGACTTTTACACTTGGGAAGTTCTAAATAACATAATGGAGGGTCTCGTAAAGTACAAGCCGGGAACTCTTGAAATAGAGCCCGCTCTTGCCGAAAGATGGGAAGTAAATGAGGACTCTACAGTCTGGACATTTTATCTTAGAAAAGACCTTAAATTTGCAGATGGTACTCCTCTGAAAGCCCAAGACGTTGTGAGGAGTATCGAAAGAATAATGACAATCCAAGGTGACCCCGCTTGGCTCGTCACCGACTTTGTAGATAAAGTAGAAGCTAAAGATGACTACACTGTTGTTTTCTACCTCAAGCAACCTACTGCCTACTTCTTGGCACTCTTAACAACACCACCATACTTCCCAGTCCACCCAAGCTACTCTCCAAACGAAATTCAAAGTGACCAAACTGCAGGTGGAGCTGGTCCGTATAAAATAATCAAGTGGGTTAGAGATGAAGAGCTTGTTTTAGAAGCAAATCCAAACTATTATGGTGAACCCCCCAAGACTAAGAAGATCATAATTAAATTCTACAGAGACGCCTCAACCATGAGATTGGCTCTACAGAATGGAGAAATTGACATCGCCTGGAGAACTTTAAGACCAACAGATATTGAAAGCCTAAAGAGCGAAGGGAAGTACTCAGTTATAGAAGTGCCTGGAGGATTCATAAGATACATTTGTCTCAACACTAAGAACGAGCCCACAAGCAATGTTAAAGTGAGAGAAGCTATTGCAGCCGCAATTGATAGACAAGAAATATCTAACAAAGTCTTCAAAGGTACAGTAGAACCGTTATATAGCTTGGTTCCAAATGGAATGTGGTCCCATATTGATGCATTCAAAGATAAATACGGAGATGGAAACATTGATCTTGCCAAACAATTACTTAAAGAGGCCGGCTATGATGAGAACAACCCATTAAAAATACAACTTTGGTACACTCCAACACACTACGGCGACACTGAAGCGGATCTAGCTCAAGTATTGAAAGAACAACTAGAAGAAACCGGCGTTATACAAGTAGAAATAAAAAGTGCTGAGTGGGGAACATACGTAGACTACGCAAGAAACGGCCAGATGCAAGTCTATCTCCTTGGATGGTACCCAGATTATTTAGATCCCGATGACTATACAACCCCATTCTTAAAGAGCACTGCAAACAGTTGGGCAGGAACTGGGTATGCAAATCCAACAGTTGATGATCTCTTAACCAAAGCTCAATCCCTCACAGACCAGAATGAAAGAACTAAACTCTATGAACAAGTACAGCAGATCCTTGCAGAAGAAGCCCCATACATACCAATGATCCAAGGAAAACTATTTGTCGTAACCGACCCGAACGTAAAGGGAGTTACTATAGGCCCAGACATGATATTCAAGTACTCTACAGTTTACAAAGAAGGTTGATTTTCCTTTTTTCAGTTTTTCTTTAGCTTTTAGCTAGATAAAACAATGGTGGTGATTAAATGGCTCGTGGGATCGGTCAATACATAGTAATTAGAGGTCTCATGATAATTCCAACAATTTTAATTCTTTATACAATTGTTTTTATCTTTCTGAGAATTTTACCTGGAAATCCTGTCTTAGCTGTTGTTGGCACTAAAAATATTTCTCCTGAACAATTACAACACTTAATGGAGATGGCAGGGTTAGATAAGCCCCTATACGTCCAATATTTTGATTATCTTTGGAAAATGGTACATGGCGATTTTGGTGTGACTTTGGCATTCCCAATGGGAAAGCCCGTTGTAGAATATTTAAAACTGAGATTCCCCGCTACATTAGAGTTAACTCTCTTTGGGTTTAGTATTAGCGTTCTCCTTGGTCTATTAACCGGGACAATAGCAGCTGCAAAAAAAAGCACTAAAATCGATACTGGAATGAGGCTCTACAGTATAATAGCCTATACTTTATTTATTCCATGGTTCGGGATGATGCTTCAATATGTTTTTGGAATCCATTTCCATGTGCTCCCAACCTCAGGAAGAATTGATCCTGGAATAGAACTACAGAGAATTACTGGACTTTACGTTCTTGATAGTCTATTAACTGGAAATTGGGAGGCACTTAGTAGTGCAATAAGACATATGATTTTACCAGCCACAACCTTGGGGATAGTGCTAAGTGGAGCATATACAAGACTTGTTAGGAATAACATGGTAGACGTCTTGAGTCAGGATTTTATCCGATCTTACTACGCAAGAGGTGTAAAAGATTGGAAAGTTACGTGGTATGCACTAAAAAATGCATTTATTCCTGTAGTGACTTTAATGGGCCTCCAATTTGCAATCCTACTCGGAGGGGCTGTTTTAACAGAAACAACCTTTAACTGGCCAGGTATGGGTACTTTTATAGTGGATAGAATTGATTACAGAGATTATAACGCCATACAAGGGGCAGTGGTATTCTTCGCATTCTTTGTGGGATTGATTAGTTTGATAGTAGACATCGTGTATGCGCTACTTGATCCAAGGGTAAAATACTGAGGTGATTTAAATGGAAATAATAACCAAAATCACAGGATTTGTCTTTGATAGAAAGCCCGGAAGAGGTCTTTTACTCTTTGGTCTTGCTATTGTGCTGGTAGTGATTATAATGGCAATTTTCGCACCGCTTATTGCACCATATGACCCTACCAAAACCACTGAGGATAGCTTTGCTTCTCCTAGCAAAGAGCATCTTATGGGAACCAACAGATTAGGTCAAGACGTTTTCTCAAGAATAATCTGGGGATCAAGAATAGTTCTTTACGTAGTCTTTATAGCCACCCTACTCTCCATGAGCATTGGCGTCCCCCTCGGCCTTATATCAGGTTATCATGGTGGGAAAATAGATAGAGGATTAAGCGTAATTATGGACAGCATCTATGCATTCCCAGCCCTTATTTTAGCAATAGTTATTGCAGTGGTTCTAGGTCCCAGCCCAGTAAACACTGCTATTGCAATCTCCTTTGTTTATGTACCCACTTACTTCAGGATGGTCAGAGGACAAACATTAAGTTTAAAAGGCCAACTCTTTGTAGAAGCTGCCAAAGCATTAGGTTCAAAGAACAAGGAAATAATGCTCAAATATATCCTTCCCAATTTAGCCCCAACAATTTTAGTCGTTTTTACTCTAAGTGTTGCTGATGCTATCCTAACAGAAGCAGGTCTAAGCTTTTTAGGCCTATCAGTAACTCCACCAACCCCTGATTGGGGCTATGACCTAAGAGTAGGCCAACCATTTTTACTAGATGGGTATTGGTGGCTAGTTTTCTTCCCAGGAATCATGATAATGTTACTGGCAATGGCATTCGCTCTCATAGGAGAGGCTCTAAGTGAAAGAATTTCTCTTGGAACGAGGTGATAAAGATGTTGCTAGATGTCAAAAATCTAAGTATTTACTATTATACTCTTGCAGGTACTGTAAAGGCGGTTGAAAACGTGTCCTTCGCAATCGGAAAAAGAGAATGGGTAAGTTTTGTTGGAGAAAGTGGAAGTGGAAAATCCACTGTAGCTTACGCAATCTTAAACCTCGTTCCATCCCCAGGACAAATTATTAATGGGGAGATAATTTTTGAAGGCAAGAATATTCTGGAGTTAACTAATGAAGAGTTGAGAGGAATTAGAGGAAAAGAGATCAGCATGGTCTTTCAAGACCCTATGACCAGTCTAGATCCTTTAAGGAAAATTGGTGACCAAATAGCAGAAGTCATGATAGAACATGAGGTTGAAAAAGAAGAAGCCTATGAAAAGGCTAAGGAACTATTAAAGAAAGTCAACCTCCCAGAAGATAGAACAAGTTACTATCCCCATCAGTTGAGCGGAGGCCAGCGACAGAGAGTTGCTATAGCTATTGCAATGGCGTTTAATCCCAAGCTCCTTATTGCAGACGAACCTACTACAGCTCTAGACGTTATAGTTCAAGATGCAATTATGGATCTCATTGGAACTTTAAAGGATGAAGGAACAAGCATATTCTTTGTAACCCACGATATTTCCCTTGCTGCGGAAAGAAGTGATAAAATCGCTGTCATGTATGCGGGAAAACTTGTAGAGTTTGGAAGAGTAGAACAAATCCTCGAAAATCCACTCCATCCATACACACAATCATTGCTTGCCAGTGTTCCAGATTTGTGGAGCGAGAAAGAGATCAAGGCAATTCCTGGGTATCCTCCAGATCTCAGAAATCCCCCAAGTGGATGTAGATTCCACCCAAGATGTCCCATATTCAAAGAACAAGCAACTTTAAAGGGTATTTGCGATGTCACTGAGCCTAAGACCATTGAAATTGAAAAAGAACATTTTGTAGCTTGTCACTTACACAGGTGATAAAAATGAAACCCTTGCTCAAGGTTGAAAATCTTAAAAAATACTTCCCAGTTAAAAGAGGGATTCTAGAAACTCTTAGAAAGGAACCTCAAAAATACGTCAAAGCAGTTGATGGAATAAGCTTTGAAGTGCAAAAAGGTGAAACTCTTGCTTTGATCGGAGAAAGCGGATGTGGAAAAACAACCGCAGGAAGGGTCATTTTAAGACTAATTGAACCAACTGATGGCAAGATAATCTTTGATGGCGTAGATATAACAACTCTCAATTATGATGCTTTGAGGCCTTATAGAAGGAGAATGCAAATGGTATTTCAGGACCCTTACGCAAGTCTAAGCCCCAGGATGAAGATTGGTGATGCTATCGCACATCCCCTCTTAATTCATAACCTGGCTACAAAGGAAGAAGCTAAAGAGATGGCATTGAAAATGCTACGTAGAGTTGGTTTAACGCCCGAAGACGAATTCTATGAACGATACCCTCACCATTTAAGTGGAGGACAAAGACAAAGAGTTGTGATAGCTAGGGCAATGATTCTGAGACCAGAATTTGTAATTGCAGATGAAGCAGTTTCAATGATAGATGTGTCAATGAGGGCCTCCATCTTGGAACTTCTAGAAAGTTTCAAGGAAGAATATAACCTAAGCATGCTCTTCATAACTCATGATATAGCAGTTGCCAAACTTATAGCGGATAGGATAGCAGTCATGTATCTCGGGAAAATAGTGGAAATTGGGCCAACTCAAGAAGTGTTAAATAGTCCTGTTCATCCGTATACTCTTGCCTTAATCCAAGCAGTCCCATCCTTGAGAAAGAGAGAGAAAAGAAAACAGATAGAAATCACTGGAGAAGTTCCAAATGCAGTCAATCCACCTAGTGGATGTCGCTTCCATCCGAGATGTCCATTTATGACAGAGGAGTGTAGGACAAAAGAGCCAGAATTAATAAAAATCAACAAAGGACATTACGTAGCATGTCATCACCCTCTAGTTTAATTGACTTTAAAATTTCTGAGCTTTTTATCAATTTTTACCATTTCTCTCCATTGTCTCCCAGGCCAATAGATTTGTCCACATTGACTGCAGATGTAGAATTCATCGTAATCCTCATAAACACCTTTCGGCACCTTTCCCTTGATTTCTCTTTTTTTGGCCCTTCTTATCAGTCCGTTGCACTTTGGGCACCTCGCATTTTCTGGGAATAGCTCATTGAACTCAAACCCCAGCTCCATGAGCTGCTTTACCTGCTCTTCAAATTTGTTGGATTTTATTAAAATACTATCCTCTAAGCGTTTTGCAAGAGTTTCATCCCTAGTAAGAAGGATTCTATTCTCCTCCCTTGAAATTCTTAAAATCTCGTCATCATCTTCTATCCCATAGACTGTATCATAACCATACAATCGAAGCCACCTTGCCAAACGACCAAGCATCATATCTGCAATGAATTTTGCATTTTTCCCTTTCATCAAACTTATCTCGAAATAAGATAATAAAGCTCTTTTGGAAGAAAACTTATAACCCCTATTACATCTTTAAGTGTGGTGGGAATATTGATAATCTACTTTATCGGTACTGGAGGAAGTGAAGGAATTCCCGCTCATCTATGCACGTGTGAAACATGTGAAGAAGCAAGACGACTCGGCTTCGCCCAAAGAAAACCTTCAACCCTAGCTATAATCACCAAAAACAATAAAGCTGTGCTTATAGATGTCGGGACGGATATTAGAGATTTGTTGCATGTTCCGTTAGAAGCAATTCTCCTTACTCACTGGCACCATGACCACATCTATGGGCTTTACAAGCTTCGGTGGATAGCTAAGAGAACAATTCTTTATGCTCCAAACGGAGACGCTGATTGGCTTATGATCAATGACCCTAAAAATATTGAGGTGAAGTTCATTAAAGCTGGAGATGTTCTAAACATCGATTCTCTCAAAATAACTGCTTTAAAACTCAATCATCAAGTAGAGACATTGGGTTATCTAATAGAAGAAGACGACAAGAGGGTGGCAGTTCTTTATGACACTAAAGGCCTACCAGAAGAGACCTTTGAAATTTTAAAGGAGAAAAAGCTTCGCCTTGTTATTTCAGATGCCACATATTCCCCAGGGATTGATGATCCATACCACAACAATGTTGATGAAGGCGCAGAAACAGGCCTTAAACTGGCCGAAAGAACTCTGCTAAGCCATATATCTCACAAAAACTTGCCTTTCTTAAAGCTTGATGAATATGTGAGGAGAAAGTACAATGGAAAGGTTCTAGTGGCTTATGATGGAATGCTCTTTTATGTCTGACCTTTCTTACAGTCTTTCTTCTTTTTGCAAGCTCTAGTATCATCTGATCACCTCCATCGCGGGCTGGAAGCCTCACCCCTCAGGGCGGGGAGGAATTCAAGAAAGAAAAACCACCTATTGAAAAAATTCTAAAGAGTATAGAAGCTGCAAAGGAAGCTCCTTCTGGGATGAATGCCCAACCATGGCACTTCATCATTGTTGAAACATCTGAGAGAAAGAGAGATTCGAGGCCTCTGCGAGGAGGGAGAAAAGAAATTCTACGAAAAGATGAAAGGAAAACTTGGAGAATGGTTGCAAGATAAAGGCTTCACGTGGGAGAAGCCATTTTTAAGTAACGCTCCATACCTACTTCTTGTATTCACTGATGTTAGAGCACCCTTTGCAGTACAATCAACATGGCTGACAATAGGGTATTTACTTCTTGCTCTTGAAGAAGAAGGGCTCGGAATAGTGACCTACACTCCCCCCAATCTAAGAGAAATTAAGAACCCCTTAGGCGTTTCAAAGTACTATCGCCTTCAAACAATACTCCCAATTGGCTATCCAAATGATGAGAAACCAAAATATGAAAGAAAAGCCCTTGAAGATGTTACTAGTTTGGAAAAATTCTAGAAGGATAAAAACTTAAGCCTTCCTTTGTTTTAAGTACTTCCCAAGTTCTTTCAGAACTCCTGTTTGTTCCTCTGTCTCCACAGCTGAAGGCTTCAAAGAACGCACCTTGGTCAGAGCATCTCTCAAAGAAAGTCCCTCAGAGTACATCAGGTAAGCTACAGCAACTGTTCCACTTCTTCCACTACCCCCTAAGCAGTGAATCAAGACCTTTTTTCCCTGTCTGGCTCTTTCCTGGATCCACTTGACTATTTCGAGCAACTCTTCAAGTGTGGGTGCTGTGAAATCCTCGATTGGGGCATAAAGAACTTCAATCTCCCTTTTGAGCAACTCTTCCATATCATAGTACATCTCGTATTCATACGTCAGGATAATCACAGCATCAAACTCTTCTGTAATCTTTGGGATGTCCTCCGGATATGGCATCGACGAAAAAGCTACTTTATCATTAACAAACTTTGGATAAATCATATTTATTCCCTCAATTGTAAACCAGCAAAGATATTATAAACTCTTCCGATGATCTTAAAGTCAGGTGAAGAAAATGAAGAAAGAGGATCTTAGACTTTTTCTACCTTTCTTGGTATTTGCACTAATAATATGGTTTTTTAGACCCTGGTTTCACGGGATAATTATGGGGCTTTACCGAAACCCAACAATAATATACATCTTCATTGCTTTAGGAGCTATCTTGGTGTACACCTCTAAACAAAAACTCACAGAGGGATATACACGAAAAAACGCTTCTATTGGTGGAATCTTTGCTCTCATTATCTTATTGCTTGTAGTTCTCTCAATTCTCACAGGAGCCCTTTCAAACACTGCTCTATACAAAGAATATCACCCTACTCAAGTCTCAAGTGAACTTGAGCTCTCAAGTAGCAAAATAAGGATTCTCCCCAAGCTAACTGCTTACCGTTACGCTGTTGATACTATAGAGTACGCCAGATATACCTTAGGGTGGTCACACTTAACTATTAGGGATGGAACACCAGTATGGGGCTTCTTTATAGTCCCAGATGGAGCATGGAACGCAATAAGGCTCAAAGATAAAGGGATTCTCTTTGTTGATATGAACACAACTGAAGCAAGGATGGAGAGAGTGGAAAATGAGCTCCAAGTAGGCCCGGGGATGCTGATTTTTGACAACCTTGAGTGGAATCTCTACAAAAAACACTATCTTATAGAGTTAGATATTCCCAGAACACTCTACTATGATGACAGAGCCTATATTGTAGTCCCCTACATATCATACAGCTTCCGTGTTGTTTACACAGTACCCAAATGGGGAGGCGTTTTTATAGTAGATGAAGAAGGTAACATAGAAGACTTAACTCCAGAAGAGGCTCTTAAAGATGAACGCTTGAAAGATTTCCCGATATTTCCAGAACTTTTAACTAGGAAGATAGTCAATAGTCAAAACTACTGGAAGGAAAATGCCTTCTCCAATATAAAGAATCTCTGGCTTCACCACGAAAATCAGATAGAACTAATAGATGTGAGTGAGCAAGGGAACAGACAGCCCTTCTTAGTTATATCAAACGATGGAAAAGAATACTGGATGATAGCCGTAGAACCTTATGGAAGGGCACACGGACTAGCAGCAATATACCTAGTAGATGCTCAAAGTGGAGAAATGAGCCAAGTAAAGTTTGAAACTCCATTAACTGGGCCAGTGAAAGCTATAGATTATGTTAAAAAGGCCTTACCAATGTTTGATTGGAGTCAGTTTATGGCCGTTGAGCCAATACCAATTTTCCTAAATGGGGAACTCTGGTGGAGGGTTGCGATAATTCCCGGAAGCGGTTCTGGTGTTGCAAAGATAGGCTTCGTAAATGCAGAAACCAAAGAGGTGCAGATTTTTGAAAATGAAGATGAAGTTAGGACATTTCTCCTCTATGGACAGGTGGGAGCTAAAGTTAAAGAGGTCAGCGGAGTTATTGAAGGAATTTATTCCTATATTAAAAACGGAAACACCCACTGGGTGCTAATAATTGGGAATGAAACTCTCTATTTAAGCACAGATCAACTGAGCGACGAACTCATCCTCAAAGTGCTCAGCCTAAAAGAGGGAGACACCGTAACCGTGAAAATAAGTGAAGGACGACTTGTAGAAATTGAGAAAGGATAGTGATACCCATGGGGAGGTGTCTTTTTGTTTTTCTTCTCTCTTTAGTTGTTTTAACTTCCCTATGTGTAAACCAATCCCCATCTAAACCTTCTCCTCCCACAAATCTAATGTCAGAGATTGTTTCTTTTTTAAATGAATCCAAAGACGCTCTCAATAAATGCAATACTACCTTGAAATCACCTCTAAGTTCACAAAGTGATTCAGAATACCTAAACATGACTATACTAAATGGCACAATGCTTAGACTAAAGGGAGAAGTGTATGAATATGCCGTTTTAGGCGTTGGGAACCTTAGCTTCTCGGGAAAAATATCGTTTAGAGGTTATCAGATAACATGGAGCACTCCGAAAAACCTCACAACTACAGGAGGGCAGAGAATCGATTTTAGAATTCAAAAGGGAAACTCAATAGTTGATTCATTTGTGTACTGGTATATACCGTTTCAGCTTGACTCATTTTGTGTGTCAATCTACACCAAACCCATAGAACTCCCTGAAGAAGAGATAACTTTCGTTTTCATCCACATAGAGGGAAAAGATTTGTGGATGGTTTTAGCAAAAAAATAAATATTAGCAACACCATATTAACTTCGGGGAACTAAATGGAAAGAACCACCAAAGCTTTCGTCTTTCTCATCTTT
>Ga0116200_10000616_pt1 | contig 12181 bp, 9 predicted proteins | sample Mar14436cmmetaG_FD_94478 | JGI IMG/M metagenome (GOLD analysis project Ga0116200, IMG submission 94478) | Marine hydrothermal vent microbial communities from Guaymas Basin, Gulf of California to study Microbial Dark Matter (Phase II) - Marker... ... | reverse complement strand
TTTGCCGAGTGCCCTAGGCATCCTAACCTTCTTCATAATGATTCCAACGACTATTAAAGTTGTTAAGTATGGTATTATCCTAAATAAACTTGCCTCAGCCGTAAATACCTGCCCAGTCGTCTGCTGCAGCTTTATAGGTATATAGATTGATATCGCGTCGAAGAACCCGAAGAAGACGCCTCCCATCAATGCATATAATGGGTTCCAATTGCTGAATGCTACGTTTGCTAATGCTATGAACCCTCTCCCTGCGGATATGAACTTCGTGAACTGACCTATCCAGCCTACAACCAGGTATGCTCCCCCTAATCCCGTTAATGTCGAGCCTATTAAAGTGGCGTATAACCTAGTACTATATACATTGACTCCCATTGCTTCAGCGGATCTAGGGTCTTCACCACATGCCCTAATCTTCAATCCAGATGGAGTCTTATATAGCCACCACCATGCAGCGATTCCCACAATAATCGCGATTATAGATAGTGGAGGGATGGACAATTTTGTATAACCGCCTATAGGAATTAATATAACAGGTATTTTAGCCACGGTTGGGGATGATCCATGACTCCTCCAGATCGCCACCAGAGAGAGGAGTGAGACTCCATATGCAAGGGAGTTGAATCCTACACCAGCTATTATCTGATCACCCTTAAGATATATGCTTATCACCCCATGGAGCAACCCCGATAAAAACCCTATTATAATACCTGAAATCAGTCCCAGGTACGGATCTGCAGTATGGAATGTAACTATAGTAGATGTAAATGCCGATAATATGAAGATTCCCTCTAACCCTATATTTACTATACCAGACTTCTCAGTTATAACCTCACCGACTGAAGCTAGTGTAAGGGGAACCATAGAGATCAGGGTATTAGATATTATGTTAATTATATCCTCTATCATTCAATAACCCTCCTCTGAATTAAGCGACTAACTAATAACTTATAGACATATGGAATAGCCAATGCAATTACGATAACACCTATCAACGTATCTGCTAATTCTGGTGGTGCGCCTGTCTTCAGCTCTACCCATTGACCGCCGATTAATAATCCTGAGAAGAATATTGATGCGAGTATTATTCCAATCGGATGCAATCTACCTAATAATCCTATACCGATCCCGGTGAACCCCAGTCCATATACTGCTGATAGCATGTCGTCAATACTATATGTCATTCCAAGGACTAGTAATGCTCCACCTAATCCAGCGGCAGCTCCACCTAATAGCATTGAATATATCATTGATAGATCTGGATTAAATCCAGCATACTTCGCGGATGCGGTTGATAATCCTGTAACCCTCATTTTATAGCCTATATCTGTGTGGAAGAGGATTATATAATACAGTATTGAGGCTAATACAGCTATTGCAAATATAACGCTTATATTACTTATTGGGTATATCCTGGCATCTTTTGGAATAGGGATAGATTCATGTGGCCTCTCAGGATTATAGTATACTCCAGAGATTAGGTAGATGATTAGATAGAAGAATATCCAGTTAACCATTATAGATGATATAACCTCATTAATCCCCCTATATACTCTTAATATACCTATAAAGGCGCCTAGTAGTCCCCCCGCTATAGTCCCAGCTAGGATTCCTATTACATGGCTATGAGTGTAATATGCTGCTAGTAATGCTATGAATGCACCTATATATAGTTGGCTCTCACCACCTATGTTAAATAATCCTGCTATTAGGGGGATCGCGAAGGCTAGTCCAGTCATCATTAGGGGCGTGCTTTTATCTAGTAGATACCTTATATTTCCAAATCCATATCTAAATAGAATGTTATATACGTTTAATGGATCATACCCCAATACAGCTAAGACGATTCCACCAGCTAATAATGCTAATATTAATGAGGATGATGTCTCTATTAGAGTCGCTAGATACTCTCTCCTCTCGGTTAGAAGCCTTTCACTAAGTGTCTCAATCAATTTACTTAGTGATCCTTTGCTCATGGATACCGCCCATTAAAAGCCCTAGCTTCTTAATCGTATACTCGTTTTTATCGCCTACTGACATGATTCTACCTCCGTAGATCACTGCTATACGGTTGCTCAACTCCATTATCTCATCTAGATCCGTTGATACTAGTAGTATTGATTTTCCAAGGTCTCTAAGTTTAACTAACATATTTCTAATGAATCTTGTGGCTCTAACATCTAATCCATGAGTAGGCTCTGAAACTATAAAGACCTTGGGTTCCCTAGTCGCTTCCCTACCTACCATAACTTTCTGTTGATTCCCTCCGCTTAAATATTGGATGGGGGACCTTAATGATGGTGCTACCACATTATACTCTCTAACTATTTTATCAGCTGTCCTATAAGCCTCACTCCAGTTGATAACCCTGATACCCGATAGATAGTTATGTAGATTTGTTAAAATGGAGTTTTCAGTCAGATTCATCTCATATACTAATCCTATGTTTCTAGAGTCTGGTACATATGAAATCCCTAGTTTATATCTATCCCCTACAGATAATGACGTGATGTCTTGGTCAAGATATTTGATGGACCCTCGATAAGCTCTTCTAATACCTACTATAGCCTCGATAAGCTCCTTCTGGCCATTGCCTTGTACACCCGCTAGTCCAAGAATCTCCCCTTCATATAGTTCGAGTGAGACCCCTTTAACAGCATCCAATCCTCTCTCATCCCTAACCCATAGATCATTTATCGATAATATTCTCCTGCCTCTTATACCCCCCCTAATTTTAGGTTTAGACGTGAGATCTATATCTACAGTTAATCTAGCTAGCTCTTCTTCCGAGACCTTAGATGTGTATAGAGTGGCTACTACCTTCCCCCTCCTCATTATAGTCACGCGGTCGGATATAGCCTTAACTTCACGTAGCTTATGAGTTATGAAGATTATAGTTATCCCCAGTTTCTTAAGCTTCCTAAGCATTTTAAATAGCTCCTCAACCTCTATAGGTGTTAATACTGATGTAGGTTCATCTAGTATTAGTATATTAGCCTTCCTGAGAAGGGTCTTAATAATTTCAACCCTCTGTTGGACGCCTATAGGCAGGTCCTCAACCACATCATACAAAGGGATTTTAAGACCGAGTTCATCCATTAACCGCCTCGTCAGTGTCTCTACATCTTCAGCTTTAATACTTTCATCTAATGCAAGTAATGATAAATGTAGGTTCTCTAAAACAGTGAATGTAGGAATTAATGTAAAATGCTGATAAACCATCCCAATACCACGTTTAATTGCATCCCAGGGTCCATGGAAATCCACCTCCTCACCATTAATCTTAATTGCTCCACTTGTAGGTTTGATCTCTCCATATAGAATCCTCATTAAAGTAGTCTTCCCCGCGCCATTCTCACCTAGGATAGCATGTATCTCCCCCTTCCATATAGTTAAGTCGACCCCCTTTAATGCTACTACCCCATCTGGATATATCTTAATAATATTCTCCATCTCGATGATAGGCTCTGGCAACATCAACACCTCAGATGCTGAGGCCTTCTACGACAAATCTAATCTAATATTACTTAATTATCTGGATAAATTATAAAATAGGGGGTGAAGAGGAATACAATTCTCAACTTGCTATAGATCCCTTCTCCAGTGCTGCGTCTAGGTTACCCTGCATAAGCTGCTGTATAATCTGGTCATATTCATCGTGTGTCAATGGAGTCTTAAACGCTATCTCACCATTTTTAATTTTCTGTTCAAGTTCATGTACTAGGTCCCATACATATCCCTTGATATACTTACTACGCATCTGTTTAACGATTGAGACTACGTCGTCAGGCGTGTGGTCCTTGAGCTGTTTAGTTTCGTATGCTAATTCTGCAAAGCTCTTGACGCCATCCTCATCCCATATCCCTACACCCTCTTCCTTCAAGCCTAATGTTATTATCCCTCCCTTCCAAGTATTCTTAACCACCATCTCAATCGCATGGTATACGGCTACATCAACTCTCTTAGCCCCGCTTACAGGAATGTATTCTGGTGCATACCACTCCTGACTAGCGTCCTGCCCAATAGCCAGTGCCTTACCCTTCCCCTGCTTATTCCAGTCTATAATGGCATTGAACATCCCTACGTGGGTAAGGCCGGCGAGTCCATATAATACCTTAGCACCTTGCTGAAGCAGCTGTGTAGCCGTACTATATCCAACTTGAGTATCTGTAAATGTTCCTGTATACTGCCATAGGAAGTTAACGGGCTTACCAGTCTTCAACTCAAAATACTTTACTCCAAATAGGTATCCGATATGGAACTTCCATAGTGGCGGGATATCCATACCAGCTACAGCGCCTATGGTTGAGCCACCTAATTCATAAGCCATTCCAGAGGCGATTATCCCAATGAGGGCAGCGCATTCCTGCTCCCGGAATAGTATATCCGCCTCATTCGGTCTAACTACGCCAGTCGTAGAGTCTATGAGGGCGAACTTCTGGTTTGGATATTGGTCAGCCGTGGCATTTAAAGGTCCGGTCCATAGAAATCCGACTAATACAAGTAGATCATACTCTCCACTCTCACTTAGCTGCTTCAATAATGGTATCATATCCTCCAGGGACTTGGGAGTCATATACTCTACCTCAACATTAAGCTCCTTCTCTGCACGCTCTGCACCTAGATACGCCATATCATTGAAGCTTAAGTCCCCTCTACCGCCAACGTCAAATAAAACTGCAACCTTTATCTTCTTACCTCCACCCATCCCAGGGAATCCCTGATAATATAAATATAACCCAGCTCCAACCAAGATCACTAGAATAACCACTATAGATAAAATTAATTTAGAGGAACTCATTTCTTAACACAATTATTTTAATATTAATATAATCATTAAAACAATTTTAACAAGTTAATGTAAACAACAGGATATACATAGAATTACTATGAAAAAGTATCTAAATATAAAAATAAAAAGATAGCCCGGGTGGGATTCGAACCCACGTCTCCGGGGCTCCCCATGGATCCAGAGCCCGGGATCCCTAACCCCCCTAGGCAGGGGTTTGGCCGCTAGACGACCGGGCTATGATTCAAGATAATTTACTTAATCTTAATATTTAAGATTATCTGGTATATTATCCGAATTATCTTATTGATGAGGGTTATTCAAGAAGATTATATAGTTAGGCTGATCCAGCCTAGGCTAACTGTATTAATTACATCATCCTCTAAATCTGGAGACGCTGTAATGGTTGTTGCATGGATCACACCATTATCATATATTCCACATATAGTTGTGTAGCTATCGCTAAGGAACGCTTTACATATAAAGTGATTAGTGAGAGCGGTTACTATGCGGTTAACATAATGAACTTTAGATATGTATCAAATGTGGCTGATGCTGGTAGGCTCTCCGGGTATAGAGTGAAGAATAAGTTTAGGGCTATTGGACTGACGCCTATAGATGCTCATAAAATACCTGTTAAGGTGGTTAAAGAAGCGGATGCAGTGTTGGAATGTAGGGTGAGGAATGAGATTGAGGTTGGTGACCATAATTTTATTATTGGGGATGTTGTATACGCATATGCAACTGAAGACTTTAATCTTAGATGGGGTTTGGAGGATTACCTCCCCATCTTATATATCTCCGACGGTTTCTTCATGACTATAAATAAAGATACGATTAAAAGATATATGATTGAATAGCTGATTAGGTCTAAAGCTATGAATTCCCCACTGAAATAATAATTTATTTGGATGAAGGTAAAGATATTATCGAGTGAGTCTTTAGGTACTCGAAGTATGGCTACATTTGTAGAGACTAAAGACGTAAAGATTTTCATCGATCCCGGGGTGTCATTAGCCCCCCGTAGATACGGTTTACCTCCTCATCCGATTGAGAGGGGTGAGATGGAGATGGTCTGGAGGGATATACTATATTATGCGGATAGGTCTGACATAATAATTATTACACATTATCACTTTGATCATTTTAATCCGAAGAGGGATCTTGAGGCTATATATAGTGGTAAGGATATCTATATCAAGGACTATCAAAATTATATCAACCCTAGTCAAATTAGGAGGAGCCACTATTTTTTACATAGATTGGATGAGGCTGGGCTTCGGGATAATGTAGTTGTAGCCGATGGAAAGGTTTTAAGGTATGGGGATACCGTCATAGAGTTTTCATATCCATTTCCACATGGTGTTGATGAGAGACTAGGATATGTTATAATGGTTTACATTGAAGATGAATATAGTTCAGTATTGCATACTAGTGATGTCGAGGGTCCATCCTCAGTCGATGCAACCGAGTATATTATTGGTAAGGACCCGGAAATACTGATTCTAGACGGCCCTCCAACATATTTAATTAATAGATTTGGTGGTGATGTTATGGAGGAGGCTATAGCAAATATAAATAGAATAATACTATTCACCGATAATCTAAAGGAGCTTATAATTGATCATCATTTTATGAGGGATAGAGAATATAGTTTATGGCGTGACAAAATTCTTAATACTATACCAAGTAGAATTATTAAAGTGATGTCTGTAGCTAGGTATATGGGTTATAGGGAGCGTCTCTTGGAGGCGTATAGAGATAAATTATATGAGGAGTATCCGGTGGATTAGAATGTCTAATTTAACTACATATATTAAGGAGGTGATTATCGAGAAGTTTATGTCATATGAATATGGTAGAATAGAGTTTACACCCGGATTAAATATAATTACTGGTCCTAATGGAGCTGGTAAATCAAGTATATTACTCGCTATATCACTGGCTATGGGCCAAAGTCATACCGAGAGGGGGCGTAGACTATCCGATTTAATTAGAAGGGGTGAGGATGCCGCTAGGGTATCTATAGTCCTCGACAATAGCCCTAAAGACGGTAAAAGACCTTTTCCATATATACGTTCTGACGACGTCATAATTACCCGAGTTCTTAAGAAGAATGGGAACTACTGGTTCGAGATAAATTATAGGTATGCATCTAAACTCGAGGTTAAGAGGATGTTGAATAGAGTGGGGATCGACCCGGATAACCTCCTGATTATAATGCATCAGAATATGATCGAGTCGTTTGGATTTATAGACCCTCATGAGAAACTCCTGCTATTTGAGGATGCACTTGGTTTAAAGGATTATCGTGATAGGATTCTAGATACTAAAGCGAAGTTGGAGAAGGTTGGGGGTGAGGAGGCTGAGTTAAGGAGGTATTTAACCGATGCTGAATCTGCTTTAAAGGAGTGGAGGGACTTGTATGATCGCTGGCTGGAGAAGAAGAGGCTTCTAGAGAGACTGGATAATTTAAATGCTAAGCTGGCTTGGGCTAAATACTACAATGTATATAGGAATATAGTTAAGATTGAGGAGGAGATATCTAGATATAAGGATGAAATTAGGGATCTTGAGACTAATCTAATGATTATAAGACGGGATCTGAGGAGTCTCGAGTCTCGGTTTAACGAGTTATATGACGACTTAATCGCGTTTGTAGACGATTTATATGCGAAGGCTTTGGATAATGTGAGGATGAAATATAGGGGTATATTATCATCATATTTAGATGAGATTAGGGGGAATAGGATCGAGTATGGTAGGAAGAGGGCTGAGGAGGCTGTTACATTATATCGGATAGACTATTTAAATAAACTTATTAAGGATAGGGAGAAGGATTTGAGGGAGCTCGAGTCTCTCCTCAAGAGTTATGAGGCTGAGGCTAGGTTATATGGTGAGGCTATAGAGGTTGAGGAGCCTATAAATGAGATTCAGGCTGAGATACGCGAGGTTAAATCCCTACTCAAGTTATATGAGGATGTGGATGAGAAGGCTGAGGAGACATATAAATACTATTTAAATTTATATGAGAGTTTAAAGAGTAAGATGGAGGAGATACTTAGGAATAAGGAGTCTCTCGAGGAGGAGTTGAGGGAGAGGATATCTAGATGGAGGAGTGAGTTATCCTCAAGGATCTCTGAAGTATCAAAATTATTTAATGAGTTTCTTAATGGATTAGGCGCGTCGGGATATATCCGGGTTGAGGATATTGATGATATTGAGAAGGCTAGGCTAGAGCTGTACGTAGGTTTCGGTGGTTTAGAGCCTATTAAATTAGATGCATATAGCCAGAGTGGTGGGGAACGTACTACGGCGGCGATGTCATTTCTACTTGCTCTACAGAAGTTTATTAAGAGTCCATTTAGGGCGGTCGATGAGTTTGACGTGCATATGGATGAGAGGAATAGGGAGGCTATATTAAACTACTTGTTTGATACAGTCTCTAAAGAGGGTGGACAGTACTTAGTTATAACTCCTGGTAGAGTCTTTAGATACGCTCCTGACGTAAATATAATTATTGTTCAGAAGGTTGAGGAAGTGAGTATGGTTAGTAGGGTGATGGATGTTGAGTCTTAAGGAGGTATATGAAAGGATTATAGACCTATCCCTCAAGGTATATAAGGGTGAAGTGGATCCACTCGACATCGATCTAGCTGACTTCATAAAATATATTATTGAGGCCGACGTGGAGAATCTTCCAATCGATTTGATGTATCTAGACATTAATGCATTATATGGATTAGCTCTAATTTTAGAGGCGCAGAGTAGGGTTATCAAGGAGAAGACTTCAGGGTTATACATTGATAAGATATTGGCTAAGCTAAACCTAGTTAAAATGTCTATTAGTGAATTGAGTAATGTATTGAGATTATCATGGAGGCCTAATGCAGAAGCTTCTTTTATAGATATTGAGTCGATTAATAGGGCTTTAATATATTTTAAGTCCAGAATTATGATTAAGTTTATCCCTCCTGAGAAGGTCTCTAAAGAGTTTAAGCCTATACAATATTATATTGAGGAGAGGGTTTCTGAGCATATGGGTAGGTTATATAATGAGTTGGTTGAATCAGCCGGTTTTAACTGGATTGACTACTATGAATTTATTGAGAGGGGGGATAAGATATTTAGAGCATATATATTAAGCTTTCTAATTACCTCTGGATACGTTCAGATGAAGGTAGATAGGATTCGGAAGAAGATATTGATTAAGGCTTGTGAGAAACCTATTGAATTTAGAAATCCTGTCTCTATTCCGGTGGTGTTTAGACATGTCGGAGGCAAAGAAGATTAAGTTAAAGCGTATAGCCCAACTACTATTCTTTAAAAGACATATATATCCAGGTGCTAAGGAGTGGGAGCTTGAGAAGTATGTAGGTAGAAACTATAGGGTATATATTGAAGAGTTTAAGAGGTATATCGAGCCTCTAGGCTTGACTGTTAAGGAGGTTGAGGTATCGAGTGACGATAAGGTGGAGAGATACTTTGTCGTGGTCCCTATCGAGCCGCTTCCATTATCTGAGGTACATACATTCAATCTATCGATCGTAGATTTATCTGTACTAGCAGTTAGCCTCACGATGATACTAACTAGTAGGAATAGGAGGGTGAGTCGGAAGGAGGTTGAGGAGATTTTAAAGAGTAAATTTAGGGAGTATGAGATTAAGCGTTCTCTCTCTAAACTAATTAGATTAGGCTATCTCAATGAGGTTGAGGATGATTTGACTATGGGTTTAAGGAGTATTCTAGAGATTGATTTAAAGAGACTGACTAGTTCAATTATCTCTTACTCTGGAGAACCTTCCTACGAAGATTCTCACGGATCCGAGTAATAACAAGTCTAACCAGTTTATCGGTTATCCTATCTTCGATACTTAGGATCTCCTCCATATCCTTATACGATAATCCATCCGAGAATATTACGAATACAGCTGTCTTACCGTATTTAGATACTAACTTAGCCGATGATACTATCTTCCTCCACTCCCTATCTCTCTTTAGACTATCTGGATTCGCCTTAGCTCTCTCTATCAAATTTACCATATCTCCGTAGAGTAGCTCGGATACACCTATCCTACTCGATCCGCATATAGGGCATTTAATATTATCTTCAAGGTCTCTGACTCTAGCCTCTTCAACATAGTTCATGCAGTCTAGGCATGCCAGTGTAATATTTTTATTTAGGACTCTGGCTTTAAATGATATTATCTCTAGAGTCTCTCTACGGGCAGTCTCCAATATATCATATTTAGGTTCATGATACCTCAAATACTCCTCAGTTACATTCGAGAATCCCTCTCTAACTATCACCGAGATCCCGCCCCTACTTACCTCATCCATTATCCTAAGGCTATTCTCAATATCATAGTCCCTTACAATCGTCTCGTTTAAAGCCTCGTTATACACAGGTGTATATATTAAGATCCTGATTAAATCATCTAGCTCACTCTTTGAAACATGTTTATCCTTAGATACTATACCCATCCTCTTCGCAACGTGTAGAAATCTCCATTTAAATACGTTACTCCTAGAGATGAATTCCCTATAACTCCTTTTAAAGGCGTCAGTATCGGATAATACTATTTTAATTATGTAGGGATCTAGTCCAGAGGTCTCGATAAATATCCTGTATTGGTCACTAGCATATCTAACCTTCTCACCATACCGTCTAGACAATATATATGCTATGAAGCTCGCTATCGTCCTATTAACTAGTGTGCCGCCATGTACATACATGATAATTCTATTACCTAGATACTCGATCACTATATTCTTGTCAGTCGGGATATCCCTACCCCTCCTAATATCCTCATAATATGGTTTTAAAGCCCTCTCAAGATACTCCCTATCTACATCGTATTCATTAGCAAGTATGTCTAAAGCTTTATCTAGACCACCTTGTTTAACCCCCTCCATAAACCTTCTTTTAATATATCCTACCTCACTAGCCACCTCATATGGTACTGGAATCTCCTCCCCGATCCAGTCGGGTACCGCGCCGAAGGGGTCTTCGATGGGCTTTACAAACACCTTATCTTTATATATCTGACTTATCTTCCATACTCTACCCGCCATAATAAATTTAACGCCGATTTCGCCATATAGTGATATAAATTCATCGTCTAAGACACCTATAATCATGTTTTCATCGTCATTAACTACATAATATTGTCTAGTCTCTGGGATCATCGAAAGATTCTCGAAATAATATCCATATAACCTCCTATAACTCTCTCCCCTGAAGATGATGTTACTCGTGGGGGAGTACCCGATCCATCCACTAGACTCCCTAATAAATCTAACTAGTTCTCTAACCTCATCCTCACTAATATCTTTATAGTATATGCTTCTGCGTAGGATACTAACTAGGTTATCTAGTTTAAACCTAGGCATACTTATAAGTATGCCCGCGATCTCGTGCATAAGTACATCGAGAGGCTTATGTAAAATTTTTATATCCTCCAGGTTATTTCCAAGCGCTCTATTTCTAATTACCATAGATTCAAGTGCGTCGTCGGGGTCCTGGACTATAATTACCCCTTTACTCACCCTCCCTATCCAGTGTCCACTTCTACCCACCCTCTGAATCAATTTAGATGCCTGTCTAGGCGAGCCATACTGTATAACTAGATCGATGTCACCAATGTCAATACCTAACTCGAGTGATGACGTACATATAATTCCTTTCAGCCTCCTAGTCTTGAACATCTCTTCAATCCTTATCCTAATATTCCTCCCGAGTGAACCATGATGTACAGCGATGGGGTTTTCATCACTATATAGTAATAGTCTATTACCCAGTATCTCAGCCATAGGCCTAGTATTCGTAAATACTAGCGTAGCCCTATGCCTCTTTATTAGAGAGTCTATCACCCTTATACGTGCGATAACATCGGGGTATGTCAGCAACTTATCTATATAGTCATAATCCTCATCTGCAGGTGATGGATAAACTAATTTAATTTCGAATTTCTTAACCATCTTCGGAGCTATAATCACTCCATCCCCATCTCCAGCTATGAACCTCAATACCTTTTCAGGCTCACCTACAGTCGCTGATAGCCCTATAACCTGTATGCCAGGGTTTTCATCCCTCAGCCTCTCTAGATTTATGCTTAATTGAACACCCCTCTTACTACTAATTAACTCGTGAACCTCGTCGACTATGATCCATCTAGTATTCCTAATGTACCTACCCATCCTCTTTGTATTTATAAGGAATGAGAATGTCTCTGGAGTCGTAATTAATATATCTGGGGGTGCTTCAGCCTGTCTCCTCCTCTCCCTCTGAGGAGTATCTCCATGTCTAATCGATATACTTAAATCTAGTTTACTCGCCCACCATATCAGCCTATCTATCAAATCCCTATTCAATGCCCGAAGAGGTGTTATGTA
>Ga0116200_10000615_pt1 | contig 12184 bp, 13 predicted proteins | sample Mar14436cmmetaG_FD_94478 | JGI IMG/M metagenome (GOLD analysis project Ga0116200, IMG submission 94478) | Marine hydrothermal vent microbial communities from Guaymas Basin, Gulf of California to study Microbial Dark Matter (Phase II) - Marker... ... | reverse complement strand
GGATAGTCCACCTCATGATATGAGCTATGGGCCAGTATTTCAAGGTAGATGAAGTGCTCAAAGGCATTGCCGAAAAGCTCCCCCTTTTCATCCTCCGAAGCGCAGGCATAGCCGCCATCAAAAACGAAAGCGACAGGGTCTCAAGATGGCTAAAGGGGGGCGGATAATATCTCTAAACGCGCTTGACGACATAACAAAAAGAGGATATGATTTAAATGTTTTTACTTAGGAGAAACCGACCGGCAACTTAAGAAACAACTTTGAGGAACTGTCACGATGTTAATAAATTTATTTAGAGACGGACGTTTGTCGCTTTTTATCCTGCTCGCTCTGCTTTTTACATTTCCAGCCCAGGCTACAGCGGTCGAAAAACATGATGAACTTTTAAAAAATGTGAAATTTACCGGTGATTTTGATGAAATGAACCAGCGCCATGTCATCAGAGCCTTAGTGGTTTACAATGATATGCTCTATTTTTTTGATCATGGTCAGGCCCGAGGTGTTTCCTATGAAGGCTTGAAACTTTTTGAAAAATTCATCAATGTAAAACTGAAAAAAGGCACTGTAAAAATCCGGATTGTCTTTGTCCCGACTACCAGGGATCGCCTCTTTGCTGATCTGGTTGAGGGACGGGGCGATATTGCGGCGGCTAATCTGACCATAACTTCAGAACGACTGAAACTAGTCGATTTTTCCGACCCTTTTGCCAAGCAGGTCAAGGAGGTGTTTGTAGTCGGTCCTAAAGCGGAAAAACTTGGAGGGCTGGATGCTCTCGCCGGTCGTGAAGTAATGGTTCGCAAATCAAGCAGCTACTTTGAACATCTGCAACAACTCAACCAAATCTTTATCAAGAAGGGATTAGATCCTGTCAAACTTAAGCCTGCCGATGAATACATGGAAGACGCTGACCTGCTGGAGATGGTCAATTCCGGCATCCTGCCATGGGCCGTGGTCGACAGCCATAAGGCAAAATTTTGGGCTAAAGTTTTCGACAAGCTGACCGTCAGAGAAGATCTAGCAATCCATACAGGCAGCAAAATTGCCTGGGCTTTCCGAAAAAACAGTCCGCAATTGCAAGAAATTATCAATCAATTTGTAAAAAAACATCGCAAAGGTACGCTGCACGGCAACATGATTATAAACCGTTACCTGAAAAATAACCGCTGGGTGAAAAATCCCAACCGTAAAGAGGAACGGAAACGCTTTGCCCAAACAGTCAAGCTCTTCCGGGAAAACGGTAAGCTTTTTAATTTTGATTACCTGATGTTGATGGCTTTATCTTTTCAGGAATCGCAACTCGATCATAGTCGACGCAGTTCTGCCGGCGCCATTGGCATCATGCAGGTTTTAAAAAGTACGGCGGCGGATCCTAAGGTAAACGTCAAAGAGATTGAAAAAATAGAGAATAATGTCAACGCCGGCAGCAAATATCTGCGTTTCATTTACGACAACTATTATGCCGACAAACAGAACATTGACGACCTTAATAAGATGCTCTTAAGTTTCGCCTCCTACAATGCCGGCCCGAGAAAAATAACTAACATGCGTAAGCTGGCAGGTGAGATGGGTCTTAACCAGAATATCTGGTTTAATAATGTTGAACTCGCGGCAGCCAAAAAGATCGGTCGGGAGACCGTCCAGTATGTCAGCAATATCTATAAATATTACATCGCTTACCGGCTGGTCGAAGAACATAAACAAAAGAAGTTTAAAAACAACTGAAACTTTATCCTGATCCCGAAACTGATTTGAGGGTGTCTTGAATATAGAGAAGATTGTTCGTTTTCGCTTCAGGTTTCAGAACCTGTTGGTCTGGCTCTTTCTCTACATTGTCGTCAGTCCGTTCTTGACGGCCATACCTAATGCCAACCTTGTTGTGCAATTCCTGTTTACAGCCGTTCTCTTTTCGGCCGTCTACACGATTCACCGGGAGAGCCATATCATGTGGCCGGCTTTGGCGCTACTCACCTTGAGCACTACTTTAATCTGGTGCAATGCGCTAGGCTTACTAAATATCAGCGGCAAAGCGATCGATTCTCTTCTGGTTTTCTATCTGGGCCTGCTGGTGTTCTCGTTTAGTCGCTATATATTCAAAGCCAAACAGATTGATCTGGAGTTGATTTCAGCAGCTCTCTGTCTCTACCTTCTCCTCGCCTTGCTCTGGGGCTCAATTTTCATGCTTCTGGAGGAGTTCATGCCCGGCTCTTTTGCCGGTGCCGGACTCGTCCCGGCCGGCTCCATAAGGGAAGAATTTCATTACTTCAATTACTTAAGTTTTATCACCATAACCACTTTAGGTTACGGTGATATCACCCCGCAGACCCCGCCCGCAATGGCCCTCTGCCAGGTCGAGGCGATCCTGGGGCAGTTTTTTACAGCGGTCCTGGTCGCCCGGTTGGTTGGAGTTCAGGTGGCCCAAAGTTTTACAGGGAAAAAGGAGTAGGCGGAAAATGAATTTTAGACCATGAGCTGTAACGGAATAGCAACAACTCCGCCTCATTTTGAGCTGAGCCAGATCATCGCCTGCCATGGCTGCGACCTGTTGCTTGAACGGCTACCGGTCAAACCGGGAGAGAAACTTTTCTGCCCACGCTGCGGAGAACTCCTGCTGGCCCCGAAAAACAACTCCGTCAACCGTAGTCTGGCCCTTGCTTTGAGCGGACTGGTGCTCTTTCCGTTTGCCATTCTGCAATCGATCATGAGCCTTGATACAATGGGATTTGAAAACAGTGGTAACATTCTCGATGGGGTCCTTATGACCTTTCGTGACGGCTACTGGCTGGTCGCTGCTATCCTGGCCCTGACCACGATAGTCTTTCCCCTGATAAAATTGACACTCCTTTTTGTGATAACCTTAAATATCAAACTTGACCGCAACCCTGACTATCTGCGCCTGCTGATGCGAGGTTACGTGCATTTTGATGAGTGGGGTATGCTCGAAGTCTATATGATCGGCATTCTCGTAACCATAATCAAAATGCATCACATGGCAAACATCCATTACGAAACCGGTTTATTCTGTTTTATCGGAATTCTGGCGATGACTCTAGGTTCGACACTGGTGATGGACCAGGAGGAGTTCTGGTACTTAATTGAAAATGGAAACCACAATTGACGAAGTTCAGTAACCACCAAACAGCTCGGTCCGCCAATCTGGCCCTCTGTCACGATTGCCATAAATTGGTTTCTGTGAACACAGAGGATACGGCCGTATCCTGCCCGCGCTGCGGAGCCGATATCCACTTTCGCAAACCAAACAGTATCAATCATACCTGGGCTCTGGTGTTGACGGCCCTGGTACTTTCCTTTCCCGCCAATCTGCTGCCGATTATGCAGGTCAATTTTATGGGAACGACAGACCTGTCGACAATTATGGATGGTATAATTTATTTCTTTCGGGAGGGCTCTTACGGTATTGGCCTGGTAATCCTTACTGCCAGCATCCTGGTACCCTGGTTTAAGATTATCGGCCTGATCCTGATTTTACTCTCAATCCGTTTTCGCTGGCAGAGCTGGCTTAAACACAAAGCCCTGCTTTTTCGCATAATCGAGTTTATCGGTCGCTGGTCGATGCTTGATATCTTTGTTATCGCGCTGCTCCAGGTTCTAGTCAACTTCGGCAGTTTAACGACAATTTCCGCCGCTGTGGCCGCCCCCTACTTTACCGGGGTGGTTTTGAGTACAATGTTTGCGGCCATCACGTTCGACCCCCGACTGCTCTGGGACAGTTGAGGTAACTATTTGCAATTTAAGAGAGACCTTCAATGGAAAAGCCTGTGATAAAAAAGAAAAAAGGAATTTCTCCGATCTGGATTCTGCCGATTGTGGCCTTGATGATTGGCGGCTGGCTGCTCTACAAAAGCTATCGTGATGCCGGCATCGATATTGTGGTTCACTTTCCCAATGCCGAAGGCATTACGGTCGGCAAAACCAAGGTTGTTTATAGAGGGATTACAATTGGTACTGTGCGTGATATTGTGATTGATCCCGGCATCAGCAGTGTCGCCCTGCATCTTGAAATGGATCGCAACACTAAAGGTGGACTGGTGGAAGACACCAAATTCTGGCTCGTTAAACCAGAAGTTTCAGCGGGCCGGATCAGCGGTCTGGACACTTTACTTTTGGGCAGTTACATTGCCGCACAAAGAGGGGTATCCAAGGTGGAGTGCCGTGAGTTTACCGGTCTTTTAGAAGCCCCTCCGGTGCAATCTGACGCCCCCGGTCTCCACATAAAGTTAACCGCCAAAAATCTCGGTTCGATCCAACGTGACACCCAGATCTATTACAAAAACATTCCGATTGGCTCAGTTCAGGGATATAAACTCAATGAAAATCAAGAAGGAGTCATCATTGACGCTTATATCGAACTCCAATACAAATCCTTGATCAAAACCAGAACCCGTTTCTGGAACAGCAGCGGCATTAATTTTAAAGGCGGGCTTTCAGGCTTTCAATTTCGCATGGAGAGTATGGCTGCCTTAGTCTATGGTGGCATCAGCCTCTACACACCAAAATACCAGAGCCAGAGTCCGGTCGCCGAGAATGGCCGCATCTACCCACTATATGAAGAGTTTGATGACGCTGAATTCGGCCTCAAAATGACCCTGCAAATCCCCACGGCCCAAGGCATTGAGGCTGACATAACCAAAGTCATGTATCATGGTTTTGAGGCCGGGGTTGTAACCAATATTACTTTCGACGAAGATAAAAAAACTATTACCGCACATATCAACATTGACCCCAAGGCTGAATTTATTCTCCGTGAAGGAAGCCGTTTCTGGATCGTGAAAGCTGAACTCTCAGTCAACCGAGTCCGCCACCTGGATACTCTAATAAAAGGCAACTATATCGCTTTTGAACCTGGCGATGGGATCTACAAAGACTATTTTGTACTCCAGGATGCCCCGCTGACAGATGAGATTATGCCAGCCGGTAAAACCTTTACTCTGGTATCTGATGAGTCAAAGTCATTTGCTATCGGCGCACCGATTCTTTATCGCGACCTTAAGGTCGGCGAAATAACCGGTTTTGACCTCGATGCCGAGGGCCTGAAGATACGTGGAAAAATTCTGATCTATGAAAAATATGCTCACCTGGTCAAAACTGATTCGGTTTTCTGGAAAAGTGGTGGCCTCAAGTTCAATGCCGGACTTGATGGTATTAATATCGAAAGCGGAACCATGGCGACTTTACTGACCGGTGGAATCACCTTTACAAACCCTGATAAAAAAAGAGACCTGCAAAAAATTGCCGAAGCCTTGAAAAGTTTTACTATCTATAACGACTATCAATCAGCCTTGGACAATAATCCGACATTGCAGGCCCGGGGCTTGGGTGTGCAGATCAAGGCGACCGACGCCAAAGATCTTTCCATCGGTTCGCCGGTTCTCTATAAACATATTGAAGTTGGCAAGGTAATCGGCTTTGCCCTGGAAAAAGGTGACAACAATGTTCTGGTCGATATTTTTATCGACCAGGAGTACGCTTACCTTCTCAAGAGTACAAGCCTCTTCTACAATATCAGCGGGATCACGGTTGCTGGTGGACTCTCCGGCATAGAACTTAAAACCGGCTCTTTAAAAAGCATTCTTGCCGGCGGGATCTCATTTTTCACCCCGGAACCTGGCCAACCGGCTCTTGCCGGCCAGCAATACCTTCTCTACGAAAGTCGCAAGGCAGCTCAGGAGATTGACAAAAAACTGATCACTATCAGATTTGCAGATTCCACGGGGCTTAAGAAAGGGATGGAGGTTCGCTACCAGGGGATTGTCATCGGCACCGTCCAGGAGGTTAATTTTACAGCAGCCATGGACGCAGTCCTCGGCCTGACCATGATCGACAACCGAGCTGCGAAACTTTTCACTGCCAACACACGACTCTGGCTCGTCAGCCCGGAAGTCAGCCTGGCCGGCATCAACAATCTTGATACGGTAATTTCCGGCCCTTACATTACTCTGCAACCCGGCAGCGGCAGTCCAGTAACCAAAATTACCGCCCTGACAAAACCCCCGGTGCTGGAACCTGTAGCCACCGGTTTAAATATTGTTCTGGAAGCCGACCTTCTCGGTTCATTAAACAAGAATTCACCCATTTACTATCGTCAGATTCAAGTCGGCCGAGTAACCGGCACTCAGCTTTCACCAACTGCTCAAAAGGTCTTTATTCATATTAATATTACCCCGCCTTATGATCGTCTGGTGCACAACAATACCAAATTCTGGAACAGTAGCGGCATCAACGTCAAAGCCGGGATTTTCTCCGGCGTTAAAATCAGTACGGAATCACTTGAATCTATTGTTGTCGGCGGGGTCAGTATGGCGACACCGGAAGGAGAAAATATGGGCAGGAGAGCCTTCTCAGGCCAACATTTTACCTTGTATGATGAAGCCAGAAAAACCTGGCGTACATGGCAGCCAGCCATAGCCTTGGATTGACATGAATTTTCACTGCTGTCCGATAGCCCATGTTTCGGTGCAGAGTTAGTTCTGGAAGAGTTAAGCCGCATAAAATTTACAGCTTTAACAACTTCTGAGAAGTTTTCATTTGATTTAAAAATTGATGAAATTGGCTGTTACATATTGATGTTACCCATCATCTCATCCTCTTTATAAATTGAATTGTCTGGACTGGTATGGATGTTATTATAATCAACCTCCTTTGCTTCCTAAACCCTTTCAGTCTGCATCAAAACTGCTTGCAAAAGATGAAAAATGCATTATGAAATCATCCACCAGGAAATGGCAATTTGTGGATGAACACTATTTTTTGCTCTGCCAGCCGTCTTCCCCGGTCAGGGGAACGAAGGAACAGAGAAAAAGTTCTCTGGTCAACAGTTGATTATTAACTTTTTTGATTACCTTGAGCATCTGATAGCCGAGAGGACCCACAGGTATGACCAGTTGACCGTTTTCAGCCAGTTGATCGGTTAATGCTTTGGGTGTATGCGGTGCTCCCGCGGTCACGATGATGGCATCGTAAGGGGCTTCCGGCTGGTATCCCAGGCTGCCGTCACCAACGATGATATGGATGTTGTCATACCCCATCTCTTGTAAGATTTTTGTTGCCTTTTCCGCCAGGTTCCGGTGGATTTCCATGGAAATAACCTTGTCGGCCAGTTCAGCCAGTACCGCGGTCTGGTAACCGGATCCGGTCCCGATTTCCAACACTTTTTTCCCAGGTTCGATGAGGGTTAGCTGCTCGGTCATGGCCGCAACCATGTATGGCTGGGAGATTGTCTGCCCTTTGCCGATTGGCAAAGGATGGTCAGCATAGGCATCGCCGCGCATTTGAGCAGGGACAAAACGGTGTCGTTCAACTTTTCCCATGGCTTTCAGGACCAGAGGGTTAGAAATTCCCCTGGGGATGAGCTGTTTTCTTACCATTTCTTCCCGTAGTTCGTTGTAGTCCATTTTTCTTCCTCTTCATAGTTCCAATCTATTTGTAAGTATAACAGAATTTACTGCCGCGTCAATTTCAATCCAGGGGGAATAGAATAGATAAGTATCAGATAATTCAATATACTGTTCCTGGAATTTGTCCCCGGAATTTCCCTGTCTTGCTTTTTATTTCGAATGGTGATAATTTTTTAACGCCATGATTTTTATATATATTCAGTTTTCATCTAGCGATTTTCCTGGTGATTGTTATGAGTGATAACTCCCTGCAACAGTGGGATTATCCACTGTTGCAGCAGGCCCTCGACAGTATTGCCGATTCTATCTATATCATCAATAGACGCTACCAGATAGTCTGTCTGAACCAGGCTGCCAGCCGTCGGGTTGATAAGGAGAACTCAGCAATTATCGGGAATCGGTGCCATCAGATGATTTTTGACCAGGCGGTGCCCTGCCCTTTTTGTCGGTTGGATAAGGTTTTTGCGGCTGGAGAAAGTGAAAAAACTAATTTCAGTCTTTTGGATACCGATGGTCGAAATCATGTTTTTGAGCTTTCATTTTATCCTATTTTGGATCCGGGATGTCAGTTTGAAGCCTGCATGGTTATGTTCAGGGATATTACGGAAAATGTTGGCCTATTTTCTGAAATTTCACGTCTGAAGGGATTGGCAGCCATGGGTGAATATGCGGCTGAGCTTACCCATGAAATTCGTAATCCGCTTAATTCCATCGAGATTCAGATGATGTTATTGAAAAGGGTGATGCAGGGTTTGCCAGAGGATGCTCAGCATGAAGTCAATGGAATTATAGACGTTGTCAGATTAGAGAATCAGCGCTTGAATCTGTTGGCCAGTGATTTTCTGCTGATGAAAAAATCTCGGGAACTTTCACTGACGACAGTGGATATCAACGCCCTGCTGTCAGAAGTTGTCAGCCTGCTGAAGCTGGAAGCTGACCGCGAGAAGGTAGTCGTTGATCTGTCATTCGCGATGTCGCATAATCTGGTGCGAGGTGATTGGGATAAACTGAAACAGGCATTTGTCAATCTGGTGAAAAATGGTATCGAAGCATTGGCGGGGCAGGAAAGTGGCAGGCTTGATGTTATAATCGCCAGCGACAATAATCGTGTAATTATTGATTTTATTGATAATGGTCCGGGTATCCCTTACGCGGAACAATTGAAAATATTCAATTTATTTTATACTACCAAACCCGCCGGTACCGGTATTGGACTGCACCTGTGTCGGGATATTATCGAAGCCCATGGCGGAGACATCTCTTTTATGAGTGATGAAAATGGCTCCGCCTTCAAGATTAAGCTTCCTCAGACGGAGTTATCAGCAGATGGATAAACCGAAAATTTTGGTTGTGGATGATGAACCCCGGGCAGTGGCCGGCCTGGTTTCCCTGCTTCAGCACGATGGTTACCCGGCAGAAGGAATCAGTAATCCCCAAAAAGCGCTTGAACGGCTGCAAACCGGTGGAATTGATATCCTGCTTTCAGATTTGAAGATGCCTGGTATGAGTGGACTGGAATTATTGCAGCAGGCAAAAAATATGACACCTTCTCTTAATGTGGTCATGATTACCGGCCAGGGAAGTGTTGATGATGCCGTTATGGCCATGAAACAGGGAGCTGAAGATTACCTGACTAAACCGGTTAATATTGATGAACTGGAGATAATCCTGGAACGTATCTGGGATAAAATTTCCCTGCTTCACCAGAATCAGGCCTGGCGGGCTTCATGGCAAAAGCAATTCAGTCGGGAAGGTTTTATCGGCCGGACTCCACAGATGGAGCGGCTTTTTCATACCATTCAGGAAGTGGCGGCGACTTCCGCTACCGTTCTCATTGAAGGAGAAACCGGGACTGGAAAGGAACTGGTTGCCAGTTCGCTGCATGCATTAAGCCTGAGGGCTGATAAACCGTTAGTCGCGGTTAACTGTGCGGCTCTTACTGAAGGCTTGTTGGAAAGTGAATTATTTGGTCATGTGCGCGGGGCCTTTACCGGGGCGATAAGGGATAAGCGGGGGAAATTCGCCCTTGCCGATGGTGGAACACTTTTCCTCGACGAAATCGGGGAGATGCCGTTTGCGATTCAGGCAAAGTTATTACGGGTCCTGGTATCGGGAGAGTATCAGCGGGTTGGGGGTGAACAAACCCATTATGCGGATGTCCGAATTATTGCGGCCACCAATAAAAAACTGCGGCAGGAGGTTGAACAGGGTCGGTTTAGGGAAGACCTTTACTATCGACTGAATGTTGTGCTTATTTCTCTGCCTTTACTGCGTGAACGAGTTGATGATATCCCTTTACTGGTAAAATACTTTATTGACCAGGCAGCATCCAGGGATCAACATTTGCCCCTTTATCCTGACGCTGAAATTTATCGGCGGCTGCAGAATTATTCCTGGCCGGGTAATGTCAGGGAGTTGGAAAATATTATTGAGCGGGCTTTGATCTACGCCAAAGGACGTCCCATTCAAGCAGCTGATCTGGCCCTGCCGGCTCAGGATGTGACGCTATCTACGGTTACCGATAGCTCAGCCTATGTTGATGATTATCAGGGGGTAACCCTGAAGGAAATGGAAAAAAGAATGATCCTCAGGGCTCTGGAAAGAACGAAAAATAAACGCCAGGCAGCCAGTGAACTGGGTGTCAGCGTCCGTAAAATTGAATATAGGTTGAAAGAATGGGGGATGAAAAAATAAGCCTAAAGTTTTCAGATCTCCAGGCGAATAACGAGGTAGAGTGGTGGAAATTAGTAGTTTTCATATAAACTAATCAATGCTATGGAGTTGTCTTGCCATGGTGGATTTTATCATCCCGTCAATTATGCCAAATCCCCCGGTTTCTTTTGGGAAAAGTCAAACAAACAAGAGTACCCTACGGGGAAAAATCCTGGCTACCCGTAAGGGACGACGGCGTCAACGTCGCTATTCAATCAGCAGATATGGTGGCGATGAGCGGCGTCGCTTCAGGGAGAAACGGCACAATGTGTCCGCGGCAATCGATCAACAAACTGTTCGAATTGTTACTTTGCAGGTTGCTACAGCTCAGGATCTTGATAATCTGATTGGCAAAGATGTGATTCTCAGGGTTATGGGTTAGGGACATAATCAGCAAGAAAAATTTTCAACTTAGTCATTGTTTGTGGGCTGACTGCGTGTTCAATGCGGCAGGCGTCCAGCTCTGCAATTTCCATGTCCACCAATAGCACTCGGGTTAAAAAGTCATAGAGAATCTGATGTCGACTGGTGATTTCCTCCGCAATTTTACGACCTTTCTCCGTTAAAGTAACAAAGCTGTACCTTTCATAATTTACCAGTCCTTTTTCGGCCAGATTCCTTACCGCACCGGTTACGCTGGGCATTTTTACCTTTAACTGGCGGGCAATATCACGAACTCTGGCCACTTTCTGCTCTTCCTGCAAGGTCAAGATTGCTTCCAGGTAGTCTTCCATATTGGAAGTTAAATTCTTGGCGGTCATTCTGCTCTCCGTTTCATCCTCACGCTCATCGATGTTATCCCTATCTAACATTGTTAATAATTTTCCTAGTCAATCCTCAAGGGTTTGTCAATATTTTTTTCTTGTTGCTCTTAAGAGAAGTCATGTGCGGTAGCTTTACTTAGGAGGCTGCCCGAAAGTAGAAATTTTTTCTCAAATCGAGGCATGCGAAAAAAATTACCGGAGGCATATATGTGATATTCTGAGGATAATTTTTTGAGCATAACGAAGAGTTGGAAAAAGGGCATTTTCGGCCAGCCTCCTAGGCATATATTGCCGTTTATGGTCGTAACAGCGGAAAAATAAACCTGTCCCGTTCAGATCCTTATCCCCAGCTGAATCCTAAAAGTTCTGTAAAATCAAATAATTGGAAATATTAAAAAGTATTTTGATGTTGGTACGTAAGTTGCAATTATCAATTACAGCAGTTTAGCATTCATCCTGGCATGGCGGGTTTAAATGGAATGATGAATGATGATTTATTGAATGGGAAACAGTAATGAATCATGGAATTTATACCGCATTGAGCGGTTCGTTGGCTAATGAGCGCCGTCTGGACATTATGACAAACAATCTGGCTAATCTCAATACGACCGGGTTTAAGCGAGAGATGCCGGTTTTCAGTTCTGTGCTGGCTCAACAAAGTGGCAAATCCCTGGAATTCGGGCTGCCTCAAGGTCCGGTGGAATATGTTAATGCCGCTTTTAATCAGGATAATCAGGTGAGTTTCAAGCCCGGTGCTCTGCAGCCTACCGGAAACAAGCTTGATGTGGCTATTGAGGGGGATGCCTTTTTTGTTGTCCGCAGTCCCCGGGATGGGAATGATTATTATACTCGTGCCGGTGGTTTTGGCTTGAATAGTAATAAAGAAGTGGTGACTGCCGATGGCAGTGTTTTGCTGAATACAGACGATGTCGGCCAGCCTTTGGTTATTGATGGTGCGGATATCAAAATAAATGAGAAAGGGGTTGTGGTTGTTGATGGGTCACCGGTAGGAACAATTCGTCTCGTGCGCTTTGCCGATCGTCAGGCATTGGATAAAGTCGGGGCAAGCAATTTCCAGCCTACCAGTGCCTCCGGAACCCCGCAGTTGGTTGATGATGTAATTTTGCATCAGGAAGTGAAAGAAATGTCCAATGTTGATCCATTGTCTTCGATGGTGGGTTTAATCGAAATTTCCCGGCAATATGAATTACAGCAGAAAATAATAACCAGCCTGGGGGATGTAAACCACCTGGCGGCAAGCGAAATTGCCGCCTTATAAACTATACGTTGATAATC
>Ga0116200_10000613_pt1 | contig 12190 bp, 12 predicted proteins | sample Mar14436cmmetaG_FD_94478 | JGI IMG/M metagenome (GOLD analysis project Ga0116200, IMG submission 94478) | Marine hydrothermal vent microbial communities from Guaymas Basin, Gulf of California to study Microbial Dark Matter (Phase II) - Marker... ... | reverse complement strand
TAGATGTCTTCGTGCCTAGGGAGCCAGGCTGGCTTATGAAGAGGGAGCTTAGGGGCAAGGGAGCTAGGTTGGTCGTGCTTAGGGGGCCAGCTAGGCTAGTAAATGGCTTTTACTCAACAGGCGACCTAGGGGGCGAGCACTCCCTCATAGCCGATGTGGAGGGCCTTGGCCTAGCCGTGCTCACTGGCTGCTCGCACCCAGGGCTAGATTTAATAGTGAGGACAGCCTCAAGCTACCTTAGGAAGCCAGTTCACGCACTAATAGGAGGCTTCCACATATCATCCTACTACGAGGGGAGGAAGCTAGGCACCTTCCTAGCCCAACAGGGGCTTAAGGTCGTCTGCCCATGCCACTGCACTGGCTCACCAGCGAAGAGGGGGCTAAGGGATGTGCTAGGCGATGTCGTGCTCCAGTGCGGCGTGGGCATGGAGCTGAAGCTAGAGGCCAGAGGGGGAGCTAGCAAGCAAGCTAGAGGGCCAGTGGGATAGCGAGAAGCTTATAAGGGCCAGCTCCCACACGGGAATGGCCCCCGGTAGCTCAGCCTGGTAGAGCGTCCGGCTGTAGCGGGCGCCCCTGGGCGCTCGTGGCAGCTCGCCAGGCGGACAGGCCCGCAGGGACCGGATGGTCGCTGGTTCAAATCCGGCCCGGGGGACCACCAAGCCCACTAATTGTGCTTGTCCCGAGGGCTATATATGGCCCTAAGGTCGTTGGCCTGGAGGCCACATGGGCTCCAACGAGGGGCGTAGTGGGGGCGTGCTCAGCCTGGCTGTTGAGTGCCTTAAACACGCCTTTGGCCAGAGGCTAGTTGGCGTCATCCTATTTGGCTCAAGGGCCAGAGGGGACTACAGGCCCCAGAGCGATTACGATTTCCTCGTTTTGCTTGATAGCTACCTAGCTGGCCCAATCGATGACTACTTTAGTGCCTACAGAGCTCTTAGGCCATTTAGGGAGACCACGCTTAGGGATACCACCATAGCTATCGTATCGATTGCTGACCTCAGGGAGCACATCTCATCAGCCGTGCTGCTTAATGCGTTGTTTGAGGGCATCATCCTCTACGACCCAAGGGGTACCCTAGCGAGGGCCAAGGGGAAGCTACTGGCTAGGCTTAAGGCCCTTGGCATAAGGCGTGTGAGGGCTAGTTGGGGCTACACGTGGCGTGTCCCACGTAGCGTTAAGCTGCCCTTTAAGCTAGAAGTGGATATAGATGACCCGCCAAGCCATGCTTATAGGCTGAGGCTAGCGGAGGAGCACTTAAAGGAGGCTAGGCTAGCTCTTGAGGCTGGGGCCTTTGTAGCAGCTATACACGAGGCACAGCTCTCAATAGAGAACTCGGCTAAGGCAGTAATTGCGTTCTTCAGACCACCTAGCTGGATTCATAACCCTGGGCCAGAGCTACGTGAACTCGTGGAAGAGGAACTCATCCCATCGGAAGTCCATGAAGGTGCTCTAGAGTTAGCGGATTTGGCCGAGGAGGCAGCTCCTCATCATGCTATATCAAGCTATGGGGATATCCATGAAATGAGGACACCTTATGAAATATATAGTAGGGAAGATGCTAGGGAGCTCGTCAGGCTTGCCTCAAGGGCCTTAAAGCTCGCTCAAGGCATCCTAAGAGCCCTAGGTGCCCTTTAGACGATCTTAAAGCAGCAGGCTTAATAGCAGGTGCCCCGCCTATCAAGCTGGTGGGAGCTTGAGCAGGCTCGTTAGGGAGTGGCTCCTTGCCCTTGGCCTCTACCACCTCACCACGCACGAGGATAGAAAGGAGATTGACCGCATCATAGAGGAGCGCTACGGCATGTACTGTGATGATGCTATTGCCCAGGGGCTAGTGAGCGAGGAGGAGTTCAGGGAGATCGTGGAGGCCGTGCTGAGGAGGAAGAAGAGGCGCAAGAGGGAGCTAGTGGAGATAGTATAGGCCTGCTTACATGGCCATGCTTATGGGGAAGCCCTGCAAATATCAGTATTGAGGCTAGAGGCTAATTCGGCCATATCCTTCACCCAGCAGCCTCAATAGAACCGCCACGGCTAGCTAGGCCCACTACATAAGCACTTAAGGCCCTTAAGCCCATGCTCGCTAGGAGGAGGGCCTTGGGGAGCAGGGGAGGGAAGCGCCTAGTAGTATGTGTAGTTGGCATGCCTGGATCAGGCAAGTCCGTGGTATCCAGGGTAGCTAGGGAAGTGGGCTTTGATGTGGTCGTTATGGGGGATGCCGTTAGGGACGTGGCCAGGGAGAGGGGCATAGAGCCAAGTGGCAAGGCCATGAGGGAGCTCATGCAGGCCCTTAGGCATGAGGGTGGGCCAGCTGTGGTAGCTAAGCTCTGCTTCCCAAGGATTGATAGGGCAGGGCAGCTCGTGCTCGTAGATGGCATAAGGAGCCTCCATGAGGTAGAGGCATTTAGGGGCCGTTATGGTAATGTCGTGCTCATAGCCGTCCACTCATCCCCTAGGACTAGGTTCAAGCGCCTAAGGGCCAGGGGGCGTGAGGATGACCCTAGGACGTGGGAGGAGTTCAGGAAGCGAGATGAGGTAGAGCTTAAGGTAGGCATAGGGTCTGCCATAGCCCTAGCCGACTTCATGCTCGTTAATGAGGGGACGCTAGAGGAGCTGGAGGGGGCTGCTAGGGAGCTACTGGAGAAGCTCGTTAGGGAGGCCAATGGGCGATAGCCTTAAATATGCCACGTTGTGCTGCTCCACCTGGTGGGCCAATTGGAGAGAGGTGCTTTCCTTCACCACTAAGTGGCCCACGGCTACCTTGGCCATTCTAGTAGGAGGTGATGTAATTGCCTGAGCTAGCTATAAGGAGGCCAAGGGGGACTAGGGACTTCCCCCCAGCTGAGATGGCCAAGATGGATTATGTTGAAGCAGCTATAAGGCGTGTATTTGAGCGCTACGGCTTCCAGAGGATTGATACGCCAATCTTTGAGGCCTTTGACCTCTTCGCCCTACGCTCAGGTGAGGAGATAAGGAGCAAGATGTTCGTCTTCACCATAGATGAAGGGGAGATGGTGCTTAGGCCTGAGCTAACAGCGCCAGTTTGCCGTATGATAGCTATGGGGGAAGTTGACCTCTCCGTTAAGCCCCTTAGGTTCTACTACATAGGGCGCTGCTACCGCTACGAGGAGCCACAGGCAGGCCGATACAGGGAGTTCTGGCAGGCTGGCATAGAGCTAATGGGCTCGCCCTACCCAGAGGCAGATGCTGAGGTCATAGCGGTAGCTGTTGATGTGCTTAAGGAGCTCGGCCTCAAGGAGTACCAGCTTAGGATAGGGGACCTAGAGGTCCTAAGGGGCTTCCTAAATGATAATGGCATACCAGGGGAAGTTCAGAACCGCATAATAGGGCCTATGGATGTGCTAAGCAGCTCTATTGATAAGCTCAAGATGTACAAGCGTAAGCTAGAGGCAGGAGAGGACCTAACCAAGGAGGACCTAAGCGACCTGAGGAGGAGGTGTGATGAGCTTAGGCTCTGGGCTGAGGAGGAAGCTAAGAGGTCTGAGCTAGGGGAGAGCCCAATACCTGAGGAACTCCTAGGGCAGGTGGAAGTGGACATCAGGCTCTACCAGCTAGATGAGCTATACGAGGCTAGGAGGGTAGATGAGCTCATCAGCTTCATAGAGGATGCCATGGGGAAGCTAATCCTAGCTCAGAAGCTCAAGTGGATATACTATGGCGTCCCCTATGAGGAAGGGGGCATTGAGAAGGCCTTTAAGATGCCACCTGATGTAGTAGATACGCTTATCTCCATGATGGATCTAGTAGGCCCAAGGGAAGACGTAATTCCGAGGGCTAGGGAGGTCTTCGGGAGCTCTGAGAGCGCCCTTAAGGCCCTAGATGCCTTTGAGGATGTGCTGGATGCCCTCTCCTGGTATGGGGTAGAGGACTACATAGTGGACTTGAGCATAGCAAGGGGCCTAGAGTACTATACTGGCATGGTATTTGAAATTGATTGCCCACTCCTAGGGGCTCAGAAGCAGGTGTGCGGTGGTGGTAGGTACGATAGGCTCGTTGAGGAGTTCGGTGGACCAAGCATACCAGCTACTGGCTTTGCACTAGGCATAGATAGGCTTGTCCTAGCCCTTGAGAGGAGTGGCATTAAGATACCAACGCCAAGCAGGGCAGATGCCTATATCATACCGCTCTCAAGGGATGTCTTGCCCTATGCCATCTGGGTGGCCAGGGAGCTTAGGTCTAAGGGCCTTAGGGTTGAGTTAAGCCTCCTCAGGAAGCGGTTGAGCAAGGAGCTATCAAATGTAGATAAGCTTGGCATACCCTTCGCCATTATAATAGGCCCATCTGAAGCAGAACGCAAGGTAGTAGCCCTAAGGGATATGAAGGCAAAAGAGCAGCATGAGGTTTCAGTAGAGGAGGCTGCTGAGCTCATACTAAAGGCCGTGAGGGGCATGGGGTGGTAGAGCTGAGGAAGCCGATAATCAACCTAGTGCTCATAGGGGATGCTGGCCATGGCAAGTCAACGCTAGTTGGCAGGCTACTAAGCGACCTAGGGAGGGTTGGGGAGGCCACCCTAGCGAGGCTTAGGTCCCTTGCATCTAGGCTTGGGGATGAAGGTCGCTACCTAGCCTTCATAGTGGATAAGCAGCTTGAGGAGAGGAAGAGGGGGCATACTATAGAGGTAACGTCCTGTGAGCCACTAGAGGTCGGCGGAAGCCTGGTTAAGCTCATAGATGTGCCAGGGATTATGGATTGGGTAGGCAACACGATAGCTGGCATAGCACAGGCAGATGCAGCCCTCCTAGTCGTTGATGCACCTGCTGCCCTAGCTAAGGACCCAGGGGGCCTAGTTGGGCTAAGGGAGCACATCACGCTAGCCGTAGCCTTCGGGATTGAGCAGGCCATAGTAGCTGTGAATAAGATGGACCTAGTTGGATACGAGGAGGGTGCCTATGCAGAGGCCAGGGCTAGGCTAGCTAAGCTAATGGGGGGGCTTGGCCTAAGGGCTACCGCCTTCATACCCATATCGGCCCTCCATGGCGATAACGTAATTAGGGCTAGCGAGAACACGCCCTGGTACTCTGGGCCTACGCTGTACGAGGCCCTAGGGGGCCTTGAGGAGCCACTTAGGCCATTAGATAGGCCCTTAAGGCTCCCAATACACAGGCACTACGAGAGGGGAAACATAGCAGCTGGCGTCCTAGCCTCTGGGAAGCTAAGCATTGGCGATGAAGTAGTAATAGCACCGAGCGGTGGTAGAGGGGAGGTAGCCTCCATGCAGGCCTGGGGCAGGGGGCTGGATGTGGCCTACGCAGGCGATGACGTGGGCATTAGGATAAGGGGCGTAGCGAGGTACCACATAAAGAAGGGGTTTGTAGTAGGCCACGTTGGCGATGAGGCACCTAGGGTCGCAAGGGCCTTCGTGGGCAGGGTCAAGGTGCTTAGCCCAAGGGGCCTATGGCCTGGCTTCTGCCCCCTCGCCTTCTGCCACCAAGCTAAGGTGCCGTGCAGGGTGGGGGCCATCCTGAGGAGGGTAGAGCCAGGCTCAGGGGATGTGCTTGAGGAACAGCCTAAGCTGCTACGGGAGGACGAGGTTGGCGATGTCCTCCTAGAGCCCCTCGTGCCCAAGCAGAAGGGCCTGGTAATAGAGCCCTACGATGAGCTCCCACAGCTAGCTAGGTTCGTGCTGAGGGCTAGCGTGGGCAGGGAGCTTGGGACCATAACGGTAGCCATGGGGAAGTGCTTGGAGGTAGAGCCATACTAGCGGGCTAGGGCTACCTAAGCCTCCCAACTGCTTCCTCAACGGCCCTCAGGAGCTCACCTGACCTTATGAGCTCTGAGGCCAATTCTATCTGATCGCTTAAGGGCCTATCCCTTGCGACCACCTCTAGCCCATGTGCCTCTGCTACCTCGTAGGCAGCCCTAGTGCCCTTCCCAGCCCTCTCTGGCCCCCTTAGGCTTAGGGCCTGGAAGGCACATAGGAGCTCTATGGCCAGTATGGAGAGGGCGTTCCCCACTACCTCACGGGCCTTTAGGGCAGCCGTTAGCCCCATGCTAACGAAGTCCTCAAAGTTAGCAGATGTAGGTATGCTATCCACGCTAGCTGGGTGGGCTAGGACCTTGTTCTCAGATGCTAGGGAGGCAGCTACGTACTGGGGTATCATGAGGCCACTGTTAAGGCCAGGCCTGGCGCTTGGGTGGACTAGGAAGGCTGGTAGGAGCTCGTTGAGCTCCCTCGTGAGCAAGAGGGCTACCCTACGCTCAGATATGTTGCCTAGCATGGCCATGGATATGCTAAGAACATCTGCTGCTAGGGCCACGGGCTGGCCGTGGAAGTTCCCACCGCTACGGCAGAAGGGCTCATCCTCAAAGAAGAGGGGGTTATCATCAACTGAGTTAAGCTCTGCCTCCACAACACGCCTTGAGAAGGCAAGGCCCTCCCTCACGGCCCCATGGACCTGTGGTGCGCACCTAACCGAGTACGGGTCGTGAGCCCTCCTCACGCTTGGGTCATTTACGAGCTTACTGCCCTCCACGAGCCTCAGCACGTTCTCAGCACAAGCCTCCTGGCCATTACTAAGTGGGAAGGCCTGCCTCTGCCTTAGGTATTCTATGTCAAATGCCTCTGTGAAGCCACCTATGGCCTCAAGCGTCATGGCAAGGCAGATATCAGCGACCTTAGCCAGCCCCTCGGCATCGTAGATGGCTAGGGCCGTGATGGCCGTCATAGCAGATGTGCCGTTTATGAGCGCAAGCCCCTCCTTGTGATCTATGGGTGGATCTAGGGGCTTAAGCCCAGCCCTCTCAAGGGCTTCATCCGCCCTTAGGATAGCGCCATCAAGCTCAGCCCTCCCCTCAGGCCTGCCGAGGACCACCAAGGCCATGTGCGCTAGCAGGGCGAGGTCGCCACTAGCACCTACCGAGCCCCTAGATGGTATGATCGGGTGGACCCGCTTGTTGAGAAGCTCTAATAGCCTCTCAACGAGCTCTGGCCTAACGCCAGATCTACCCCTGGCTAGTGCATTAGCCCTGAGCAATAGCGTGGCCCTCACAACATCTGTGGGCAGGGGCTCGCCTATGGCGCACGAGTGGCTTAGGATTACGTTCTCCTGGAGCTTGAGGGCCTCATCGGGGCCTATGGGCACCTTGCCCAGGGGGCCAAAGCCAGTCGTAACACCATAGCACCTAAGGCCAGCCTTGAGCACCTTCTCCAAGAGCACGGCCCTGCTAGCCCTCATTCGCTCAGCTGCCTTATGGGATAGCACAACCCGCCTAAATCGCCTAGCTACATCTACTAGGGCCTCTATGGAGAGGTTCTGGCCATCTACTATAACTGGCGGTAGCTCGCTAGAGCCCACCTTCTCGCCCACATCGGGCTAAGCATTGCCTTTTAAATTAGCCTTGCCCCCATGTGATAAGCACGTAGATAGTGTGGAGGCAGCCTTAGCGCTCTAGGGGCATCCTCTCCTCAAGGATCACCAGTAGGTCCCTTAGGAACCTGAGGATGCCTGCCCTGAAGGGCAGGGTTAGGTGCCCTGTCTCCCTGCCCTCCATGGTGGTCTTCAGCATGATGAAGCCCTGGACCTCATCTAATATGGCTAGGAGGTGGCTCCTTCCCTCATCATCTAGTGCATGCTTCATTACGAAGAACTCTCTGCCCCCATTCATAACCTTGCCTCCAACCAAGATATGAGTTATTAATATAAGCCTTGCTAGAACACCCAGCAGAGGCCAATTGCTGAGCTAAGGGCAGCATGGCAGCCTTTATGTATCCAACTAGAGTGGGAGCGGGGAGGGGCAGGCGAGGATGGACGAGGCCGTGGTTAGGCTTGAGGAGGTAACTAAGCGCTTTGGGCCAGTGGTAGCCGTGGATAGGCTATCTCTTGAGATCGTAAGAGGTGAGGTATTCGGCCTCCTTGGGCCAAATGGGGCTGGGAAGACTACTACCGTCCGAATGATATGTGGCCTGCTAAAGCCCACATCTGGCAAGGTGTTCGTCTTCGGCTATGAAATGCCAAAGGACGCCCTAAGGGCTAGGAGGCACATAGGCTTGCTGCCCCAGGAGAGCGATATATACGAGATGCTAACTGGCCGTGAGAACCTTGAGTACTTTGGGCGCCTCTACGGCCTTGAGGGCGAGGAGCTCCAGAGGAGGGTAGATGAGGTCCTTAAGCTAGTTGGCCTCTCCGAGAGGGCTGATGATAGGGCTGGCGAGTACAGCGGTGGCATGAAGAGGCGATTGATGGTGGCTAGGGCCATAGTCCATGACCCAGAGCTCGTCATACTAGATGAGCCAACGATGGGCCTAGATGTATTTGCCGTTAGGAGGATTAGGAGGTTGATAAGGCGCCTAGCTGAGGGCGGGAGGACGGTCCTCCTGACCACGAACGACCTAGAGGATGCTGAGAGGACGTGCGATAGGGTGGCCATAATTGATAGGGGGCGATTGATAGCCCTCGGCACGATAAGGGAGCTTGAGGAGAAGTTTGAGGAGAGGGGCCTTGAGGAGCTCTTCATAAGGCTGGTGGAGGGCGAGGGAGAATGAGGCCCTGGGCCATTATAGCTAGGAAGGAGATAAAGGAGCAGCTTAGGTCCCGTAGGACCTTCCTAACGCTCGTTATAGTCCCATTCCTAGTCTGGGTTGGCGTTGGCCTAATGCACGCCTTCCTGTTCGGCTCCATGACGCCAGAGGGGCCACTAGCAGCACCTATGGACATGCACCTAACGCTCCTGGACCCAGAGGATGGTAATGGGACATTTGGCTTCCTAGCTAGGGACATAATAATGAGCATAGCTGCCAACCTAAGCGTAAATGTCCATGAGGTCTCATATGAGGAGGGCATGAAGCTTGTTGAGGAGGGCGAAACGGTCCTCTACGTGCTCATACCAGAGGACTTCACGGAGAACCTAACATCCTATGGCTTCGGCACGATTAAGATGTGGATTGACCCAACTAGCCCAAGGGCCTCTACCGTGGCCTCGGCCATAGAGGCTGGCCTAAGCATCCTAGAGCAGCGTAGGTACGAGATAAGGGCGGATATGAGGGCTATAAGGGCTGTGCCATTTACGTTCCTAATGCTATCCTTCATGCTGATCTTCTCAGCCATGTGGGGACCTATGCCAGTAATCACGACTAGCTTTGCGGGCGAGAGGGAGAAGAAGACGCTTGAGGTCCTGCTGGCCACGCCAGTGAAGCGTACATCAATACTGCTTGGGAAGCTACTAGCAGCTGGATTTGCTGCAGCCATCTACATGGGCTCAAGCATAGCTGGCATGGGGGTCTACAACTGGCTCATGGCCTGGGCAACGGCAGGTGCCCTAGCTGGGGCAGAGAGCATGGTCCTCACCCCTGAGCAAGCAGCCGTGGTAATTGCCTCTGCCCTCCTCACCGTCCTCCTCTCTGCCTCCCTGGGCATAGTGATATCCTGCTTCGCAAGGACGACTAGGGATGCTGAGTCCTACTACAGCGCCCTATTCACGCTCCCCATGATGCTGATAGCTGGGACGGCCATGATGAGGTTTGAGGACCTCCCGCTCGCCCTCCAGGCCATCATACTGGCCATACCATTTAGCCACGGGGTCCTGATGATAAATAACTCCCTCATATACGGGAAGCCCTGGCCCGTCATAGCAGCAAGCGCCCTCTACATGCTCGCCTGGGCCATAGGGGCTCTACTAGTAGGTGCAAAGCTGTTTGAGAGGGAGGAGATAGTTGAGACGAGGAAGGTAAGGCACAGGAAGAAGCGCATCGGCCTCCTAGCCAGGCTAAGGCGTAGGAGCTAATGTGATAGGGCAGGAGGGGCTATATCCCAAGGCCAAAGGCCCTTAAGAACTCCTCCATCTTCCTAACCTCCCTTAAGAGCTTCCTTCCCCTATCTGTTATCTCGTAGAGGGTGCGGTTCCCCACTTCAACACGCCTCACAAGCCCCTTCTCCTCCATCTCAGCTAAGTAGCGCATCATCCTCTCGTGGGATAGGTTAGCACCATAGAGGATGCGTGTTGGCCCAGCTGCCCCTCCTTCCTCATTTATCACGGTTAGGATATCTGCGATTATCCTTAGCTTAGAGCGGTAGCGTGCTGTCCTGCCCCTCAAGCCCTCACCACCCTTAGTAGCACGATTAAGAGGCTCAGGAAGGCGAGGAGCTGGAGGACGTGGGCAGTTATGTAGAGTATGGTGAGGGAGAAAGCTAGGACAAAGCAAACCCTTGCAGCTGCTAAGAACAGGAATGAGAAGCTAACTAGGAAGGGATTAACATCCTTCTCGCTTAAGAAGTTTGAAATCGTCTTAAAAGCGAGGTAGGCCAGTATGGCTAGGATTAGGCCCTCAAGGAGCGGGTGGAAGCGGACAAGGCCCACGACCACTTCCTGGCCCATGGAATTCGTTGGGCTTGCTGCTAGAGCAGGCATCAGCATGAGGCTAGGCAGCACGCCCTGGCCTGTCTGGCCCCCGTGCCTAGGGGCACCATACCTCGTGTAGGAGTAAGCTAGTAGGCCATAGGCGAAGGCCTCGCAAATAGACAGCGTAAGGGCCAGCGACCTCAAGGTAAGCACGAAGGTAGATGGCCTTAGCCTTGGCGCCATCAGCAGCACTACCCCAGCTGCTAGGCCGTGGATCAGTAGGCCTAAGCCCAGTATTAGGAAGGATGTGAAGAGGGCAAGGAATAGTCTCTCCCTAGCAAGCGAGTAGAACCTTAATGCAAGGTAGCAGGTTAGCATGGCCACTAGGCCTTCAACGACCTCTAGGGTAGAGCTAAGCATTATGAACCAGCCTATCATCAAGCCCGAATGGGCTTAGATATATAAAAGGCTTATGGACCCTTCGTCCAGACAGCTCGTTCCATATGTTTAAATCCAGCATTAGCTAACCTGCTAACAGGTGAGGTCGGATGTTGGAGAAGAAGGCCCTGGCCATCATAATAGCGCTGTCCCTGCTGGCCGTTGGCTCAACTAGCTACGTAGCCCTTGCCACCAGCCCAGCGCCAGCTAGCGATGAGCTCCTAGTGGAGAACGTGAAGTTTGATAATGCCGTCCTAGTGGGGGCCCACAAGGGAGATCTAGCCTTAGTTGCCTATGGCCTAATAGCCTATGGCCGAGCACACACGACCATACTAGCCTATGCCTTTGCCTTCGTTGGCATAGCCGAGGCCCAGAACGAAACAGTAGTGGCCTACGCTAGGGCTGGGAACACGACCTGGGCTAACTCAGATTTCCACGTAATAGAGCAGGATGGCAGGCCAATTGGCCTTGCTATGGGCTTCAGGAACAGTGGCCCACTCTACGTGGAGTTCTCAGAGGGCTATGGTGAGAGTGGGTATTACGATATGAACATCACTGTAGTCCTCATGGCCTTCTACCACCCAGGGCTTGAGGAAACCGTGCTAGCCCGTGTTAGGAGGGGCGATAACTCTACATCGCTCATAGCATATGATGTACACGGTGGCGTGATCCTAGCTGCTGCCTTCAAGGTGGAGGGCTGGCCAAGCGAGCTTGAGGGAACGCACTTAGTAGTTGGCTTCGCCATATACCTCAAGGCCTTCTCCTGGGTCGGCAAGGGACACGTTAGGGCAAATGTAGTTGCCGTCTCACCGTTCTGTGGCTCAACGAGGCCAAGGCTTGAGCGTGAGAGCGGGCTGATAAGAGGGACCTTTGCCTTCGTGAACAGGGCCATCGTGAAGAATGGCGATAGCGAGCCAGAGGTCGTGAGGGCGTTCTGCCTCTACCAAGTGAGCGGTTGGCTGCTTAAGCTGGGCATAATAGTGCCCAAGGCAGATGTAGTAGCCTACCCAGCCCGTAGGGGCTAAGCGTGCTTGAGCCCCCTCTCCCCTCTCTTATTTTTTGCTCCTCCAAATCCCTTATTTAGGCCCATACGGCCATCAGCATGAGGGCTCATGGTCCGTAGGCCCTCGGATAGGACTAGGGGGAGGAGGGTCAGGGTAAACGTAAGGTGGCTTGAGGGCATCATAGAGGACCCCCAGCTAGCCCTTGAGCTAAGCCCTGAGGCCAGGAGACGCCTCTTAAGCACGACCAGCATAGCCTATGCGAGGTCCCTCTGCCTTAGGTGTAAGGGGAAGGGCCTCTGCGGGCGCCCAGATTGCCCATTCCTTAAGGCCATGAAGCTATTCAGCTCCTACATGCCAGATTTAGATAGCACGGAGCTAGAGGGTAATAGCCCACCTGCCGTCTTCGTTGGGCGCTTTGGGTACCCATACGTAAGCGTTGGACCACTCATACCGCCAGT
>Ga0116200_10000612_pt1 | contig 12191 bp, 15 predicted proteins | sample Mar14436cmmetaG_FD_94478 | JGI IMG/M metagenome (GOLD analysis project Ga0116200, IMG submission 94478) | Marine hydrothermal vent microbial communities from Guaymas Basin, Gulf of California to study Microbial Dark Matter (Phase II) - Marker... ... | reverse complement strand
GTTTCATGCTGGCTTCTACGCTTTTGCTGCCTCGGCTTTTGTCAGGCTTTATGCTGAGAGACCATTTTCAGCATTTCATTGGCTCATCGAGGTGATAGCCCATGCATATTAGCTACAAGAGCGATAATTTTTATCCTTTACACTGATCTTGACAGTATGCATTATTCGTTATTGTTTATCTTCAATAGATTAAATGTGTGCGAATAAAATTCTCGAAATGTTTTAATATTTTACGGTGGTCTAGTTTTTGGTAGGCAGTATGTCTTCCAACTGTTTCGTTCTGGACGTTAATGGAGTAAAGTTGAATGTATACGATTCTGGAAATGAGAAAAGGTATGAGAATAGTACGGTGTTAGTTTTTCTGCATGGTACTCCGGGCCAGATAAGTAATTGGAAGTACCAGATAGGATATTTTAAGAAATATTACAGGACTATTGTTTATGATCAGAGAGGATATGGTGCCTCCGACAAGCCGAAGAAGGTCTCTTTCGATGATTATCTTCTTGATCTTGAGGAGCTCTTAAGGAAACTAGACATTAACATGGATGACGCTGTACTCATAGGCCATAGTTTTGGGGGAATGATCGTGCAAGAGTTTGCTGCAAGTCATAAGGTTAAAGGGATCGTTCTAATAGGTTCATTGTTAAGGCTTGCTCCAGATATTTTCGACAAGATTATATGGTACCTGCCTTCCTTCCTATGGAAGCCTGTACTTTTTAAGATGAATCCCTTAACTTTGAAGCTTTACAAGGATATGTTCTTTTCTGAGAATGTGCCAGATGAAGTTTATGAGGACTTTGTAAGAGACAACAAGGATTATATTGAGAGCTTGCCTGCGCATGTTTTTAGGTATCTTAAATATTTCAGGGATTATGATGCCTCGTCTAGCCTAAAAAGGATAAGTCTGTCAACGCTTATCATTGTAGGTAAGTCTGATAAAGTTACACCAGTTGAGTACAGCGTTGAGATAAACCGGTTGATACCCGGTTCTAGGCTTGAGATAATAGAAGATGCTGGACACATGGTGATCATCGAGAAATATGGTGAGGTTAACAGGCTTATACACGATTTTGTAAAGTCGATTGAAACATAAATAAAGTTACTTTTCTAAATTCATGCTTTTAATAGTTCATCGTCTTTGGCTTCCTGCAATAGATAGAGGAGTTTTGCGACGGCTCCTAAACTCTCCCGATTTACTTCTTTTAGATAGAACAGCGTCTCGTTATCGACTACTTCCTCGTACGAGTCTAATGTTTTTGACCATTTTAGAGGGTTAAACTATGCGGGTTTTCTAGTTTCTTTCTCAAGTTTCTCGGCTTCCCTCATGAGACCCATCTCTTTGGCTTTTTCAAGGCTCTTTTAATCTTACTTCTATATTCTTGGACATCACCAGCATTTCTCAGATATCCATAGACTTCCATAACTCCTAGGAGTCTATTCTTAAATACAGGATTGTTCTTTTTGAACATCGATAGCGTCTTCTACTAGATCATCTGTTTTGAGAGGATAATATTCCACTAATCTTACTATTTCCTCAACGTGATCTTGAATGTTCGGAGAATCCTTATATCTTTCCCTAACCCAGCTAGGAGCTTCTTGGGATGCGAATGTTAGATAGTAGTCATCGATGTAATGCTCGAAAAATGCTGCTGTTTTCTCTGAGCTGGTTTGCTGGCTTCTTTACTTCTTTTATACATTCGTTAGCTATTGACTTCATAACTAAAGCTTCTTTCATGATCGAACACAAAGACTTCGTTTTTAATGGAGATTTTACATCCTTATAATCATATCCAGTAGTTTCTCTAGAGGAAAGGTAGAATATCACAGCTGCTTCAAGAGCATATCCTAAGTTTGTCTCCCCTATAGTTAATGTATACTCCTTCCCACTCATCCTAAACTTCACTATACCTGTCCAAAATACGCCTGATACTCTGGGTGTGAGCTAAAAGTAGCTATTTTTCCATTGCCAGGCTTGCCGACTACAATGTCAGGCGAACCTATAAGGCTTTTTAACTGTTCAGAGCTTGCCCACGAGTATGCCTCATACTTGTAGAGTTCATCGAATACTGCTACGGTCTTAGCGTTTCCTTCATCGTAGGGTTTCAGGATAAAGTCGCCGCTATAGTATATTGGGAAGATGTTTGGAAATCCGCAAAGTAGTCAAACCTTATGTTTCCCTATTTCAAAATTTTACAGGCTATTTTCCTTTAGTTGTGAACTCAAATGTTATAATTGGGTGTGAAATATTATTATTGTTTGGTGAATGTCTTATGCTTCCGCGTGAAAGGGTTATTTATGCTATTGAGCGTAAGGAAGACAAGCTTGATAGGATACCCATACATGATAGTATATGGGGGGCTACGGTCGATCGATGGAGGAGTGAAGGCCTTCCCTCGGGCATGTCGCCTGCAGACTATTTTGGCTTCGAAATTGCATGTTTTGGCGCGGATACTTCTCCTATGTTTCCAATAGAGGTACTATATGAGGATGACAAGTATATCGTTGAAAGAAATAGCTTTGGAGGCGTTAGGAAGAACTTAAGGGACTATTCCTCGACACCTGAGATTATCGAATGGCCCTGTAAATCTCGCGAAGACTGGGAGAAGATAAAGGTTAGGCTACAGCCGCATGAAAGGAGAGTGGATTGGGTTTCTGCGCTGCAAAGATATTATAAGGAAAGGAGTCGTGGGCGCTTCATAATGTATGGTGCAGCAGTGGGTTTTGATAAGATTCAAAGCTATGTAAAGACAGATCATTTGCTAAGAGCTGTGATCAGGGATCCTGAATGGGTTATTGACATGTACTGGACAGATGCGAAGCTTGTTATGGAGATGTGCGATATTATGATAAGAGGAGGCTTCAAGTTTGATGGAGCATTCTTATTCTGTGACCTAGGCTGGAAGAATGGGCCGTTTTTCTCTCCCAAACATTTTGAAGAACAGTTGCATCCTGTTTTTAAGGAACTATGCAAGTTCTTTAAATCTAGGGGGATGTACGTCTTCTTACATAGTTGTGGGAATGTTAAAGCATTTATACCATACTTTATCGAGGAGGGATTCGATGTACTACAACCCCTAGAGGTCAAGGCTGGTATGGATCTAGTTGAACTAAAGGAGAAATATGGTGATAAGATAGCTTTTATGGGAGGAATAGATGTCAGGCTAATGGCTCTTGATGATCTAAGACCATTAGAAGAGGAGATAAAGAGGAAGATTACCGTTGCTAAGCAGGGTGGAGGCTATATTTATCATTCGGATCACTCCGTTCCAAAAAACGTAAGCTTCTCAAACTATAAAAAGGTAATCGAACTAGTGCTAAAGTACGGAAGATATGATTAGAGCTCACTTAGCTAAGTAATCTTTGAATTGTCCTTTTATTTCCTCTAAATTTATCTTATCTCTTAGAGCCAGTCTCTAACTTCTTTTAATACATCAGGTAGTTCTCATATATCAGGTAGTACATAACGTCAGAGCTTAAGTAGCTACCGGCAAGTTATTACTAAAGTTTAAATCTGATCACACTATCATCGGAGAGACGGTTTTTTGGCAGTTTAGTTGGCAGTTTAGGCGCCACCTAAACAGCACTAAATCCGTATAAGCATCTTTAGAGGATTAGGAATATGCCCCAAAATATCGAAATGAACACTTAATCACCCTTACTTTGTTACTCTTTTTGATTTACCCAGATGAAACCGTGAGAACAGGTCTACGATATATTTGTCAAAAAGTTTTTAAGTACATATGTCCCAATTTTTTTGATGATTAAAGGCTCTATCCCTAAGAAGCTAGAGGAGATGTTCAGGAAGAAGGCTATGGAGAAATACGGCTATTCTAAGGGTGCTATTTCTAAGGCTCTTGAGGCTGCTATTAGGCTCTGGTTGAGATATGATTACGATCTAGCGGATGAGGAGGAATCTAACAATAGGGCGTTTGAATCTATGAAAGAGGAGCTAGAAGAAAAATATCAAGGTATGTATGTTGTTATAGCTGATGGTAGACTTATCTCAGTCCATAAAACTCTTGATGAAGCTCTTAAAGTTGAGGGGGGTAAGTTTTCTCATCGGATAGTCTTCAGAGTAGGCGAAAAACCAGTAAGAAGGGTGAGACTTGGATGGAGGACGAAAACAAGGCATGCTGGCAGTACCTAAATTCGGGTGGTATAAAATTTCCTATTCTTAGTTTGCTTGTCATAAGTCCTATTGAGACACAATCGTCTCAAGAAATTTTTGTTCGGATCGATACTGGTTATGATGGGTTTCTTCTTCTAAGTGAAGAGAAATATAGGCGAATGGGTTTTTACTTATCCGAGCTTCCACGGGAGTATTGGCCTGAGGGAGAAACTGTTACAGGGGAGGTTTTTAGACTTCGAAGAGCTTGGACAATCGTAGAGATTCCAAAGCTTAATATAAGAATTGAAGGGCATGTAGATACATTCCGCGGTAACACTGATGATCTAGCGGGTTTAAAACTTATTGAAAACTTAAAGCTACTTCTAGATGGTCCAGCACAGACAGCATGTATCATCTTTTAGACTCTAGGATTTAAAGTTAGATCTGAATCTCAAGAGACTTATGTTTGAACAAAGAGACCCTCCATATACACTGTTAAAAGTTTTTGGTATTCTGAGAAGTCTTTCATGTTATTTTTAGCGTTGCTAGGAATATAGGGATTTTCTCCCTATCTAGAATATAGGTTTTTATCGGTTTTCTTCCAGTTCTTGGTTTACGCGTCCATTTGATCTCAAATGCAAGCGGCTTTTTGTCTGTCATTAGGATTGCATCTATCTCTGTAGAGTTATGCCAATAGTATGTTCTGTATCGTCTGGAGAAGTGTGTTGTTACGGTAGCCTCTACTATAGTTGCTTCGTCTACCTTTACCCTTGTATACTTTGATAGTACGTTATAGATGAAGGGGTCTATGAATAACATTTTCTTGTTTTTTCTATAGTTAATTTTACCATCTGGCGATGCCCAATATATTATTTTTAGTACCATTAATGCTTCCAAGGTCTCTATGTATTCCCTTGCTGTATGGGGAGACAACAGAGATGTGTTTTTAGCGATATTATGCCAACTGAGAGGAGTCGGTGATGCTTCGAGAAGATATGTTAAGACTTCTTTCATATAACCCTCATCTCTACCAGTTTTCAGCCAGTCAGTCTTTAACCAGTCTAGGTACGTCTTATATGATACATAGGTAATCCTTCCAGTTTCAAAATATTCACGTATTGGGATAGGAAAACCGCCAGTCTTGAGATAGTAAATAAACATTTCTTCAAGCTTATGTGAGAAAACTTTATTAGCTTCAACACATTTTCGGTACTCTTCCCAATTCTCTAATGTGCTAGGTTTCAATTCTATCGAAGTTAAATGTCTCACATAGTCTTGGAAAGACAAAGGATACATGTATAGATCTTTACCAGAACCTCTCCTTCCAGGGAATCTTTCCTTTCCTGCTAAGAGCTCGATGCTGGCAGACCCGGTTATGATCAATACATCCCTTCTAAATTCCCCTCTGTCAATCCTAGACTTTAAGGCCCTATGCCATTCGCCTACAAAAGTTATTTCGTCAAGAATAATCACAGAGCTTTTTATTCTCCACGCATTCCTCATTGAGATATAATTGTCTAGGATCTCACCCAATTCTCTGTGATCGACAATCTCGTCGCACGAATAGTAAAATATCGATCTAGGATCGCGTTTCTTTAATAGTTTATAGATGTAAATTTTTAAAGCAGTTGTTTTCCCAACCTGGCGTGGTCCTATTAGAAAGTTTAGAGCGTATGGTTTACTGCTAATTTTCTCGATAATGCTCGGAATCCATTTTACCCGCGAGTTAAGCCATTCCTCATATAACGGATCTATTTCTCCGACCCACCATGGATTATAGCTTTCCATTATGTAATTATACTGCACATATATATTTAAGTAATTTGCATTTTTGATGCACATTTTTATAAAACCTGAAACCTGAGAAGTACTTAATAGGATAAAGTTACTAACAGTAGTGAAAAGGGTCTAAGAAGATACAAGTATTTTACATTATGAAAACAAGAAAATTTTGGGAATAGTTATGACTTTTAGAAATCGTCTTCGCTGAACCAATATCCTCTTATTTGAGCATACTCAGCGTCATCAACGATATAGTTTACACAGAATATTTTTCCGTTTGGAAGTTGGACCCATCCAGAGTACCCTGTGTCAGACCTACTACTTCTGTCATGGTCTATTTGTAATATCATCCCAGCTTGTTCTGGTATCGTTCTTGCTTTGGAAGACTCTATGGTCTCAATATAAGCGAAGAAATCTTTTGTTGGGGATTTTCCGCCAAGGCGGTTCCTGTATGTTATTAGGATCTTTCCCGAGGAGAGTATTCCGGCGACAGGTCTATGACAACCTTGTATAAGCGTCTGATATGGTCCTTCCCAAGTTAATCCATCATCGTTGCTGAAGCATTTGAGTGCTGGCCATCCTATCCCAGAGTTTTCACGCATATAACATACGAGTTCTCCATCTGGTAGCTGGATTATACTTCCCTCACAACAGTTATATCTCTCATCCTCACACACAGTTATAGGTCCTTGCCAGCTTTTCCCTTGGTCAGTGGACCGCCAGACCATCTGCATCAACTTTCCTGTCCTTGGACTTTCCATATGAGTACCTATAAGCCATGTACCCTTCCTAGTAACAAAGATCTTACTCGGTACAATCCCATAGATATTAGATTCGTATGGTCCCTTCCAACTTTCTCCTTCATCTTCGCTCCACCAGAAGCATACTCTACTCTGTTTATAATCCATCTCGCCTGGAGGCTGTAGATACCTATCACATATTATCCATATTCTTTCGTCCGGCATAGTTCTTATTCTAGGACAATTCCACTTCAATAATACACCGTTTTCGGCATAGCTCTCGACCAGAACATGCCGCTCACTCCAGCTTTCGCCCCAGTCATCACTATATCTATAAACTATATGAGAAAACTTGCGAGCAACATGCGAATCACTTTCCCTGTAAACAACGATTAATCTGCCATTCTTAGTTAAGGTTATATCTGGGAAGCATTCATAAACATTGCTGGTGTTGGCAATCGTTATCTTTCTTATATTCAAAAACTCCACCCCGTGTTCGTTAAGCTTATAATTCTTTTATGTTTAACTGTCCAGATGAATAAAACAAAATATTCTTACTTTTCCTTAGGTGATATTCTATAATGTTATTTTCTAGAATTAGTATTATGATATACGAATCGTATAATATACATCATATAAATAATCAGATTATGATATAATCATTTTCTAAAGAATGCTGCTCATAATGTAATCCAGATATCTAATGGATTGATGACTTCTACTCCATATTCCTCCCCTATCTTTATAAAATGTTCATCGCAGCTGAATACCGTGTCTACATAGTCTTTAACCGGAAGAAAGCACAGGTAATCCCATATGTGTATGTTGCTTCTTGCGCTTTCTTTAATTGCTTCTTCAAGATGTTCTAATGTAACGGCGACTTTAATTATATTGTCATCCTCTAAAATAGCTTCGATAATACTTTCAACATCTTCTCTTGGAATTTTTATTCCTCTAAAAGCGAGAACATGATATATTTCTGCAAGTTGATGTAATGACATATACACCTTTAATTTTGGGAAAGTGTTTCTAAAGAAAAGTTTTGCTTTCTGATGCATTTTTAAAGCTTTAATAAATTTTTCTCTTGAAGTAAGCTTTCTCTCGTCGGGTTTCTTCTTTGAGATAGCCCATATCTCGGTGTCAACCATAGCTTTCTTCAAGTCCCTCTCCCCAAGTCCTCGTAATTATATTCTACATAGTCCTCTGGACCTGCGCCATCATAGGGAGAAGTTATTAAGTCTATCAATTTTTTTCTAGCTTCCTTTCTTTTAGGTTTAGCTAAATACTCTATTATGGCATCAATAAGTAGCTCCCTTGTACTTCTCCCTTCTTCCAAAGCCCTTTTCTTAAGCTCAAGATAAAGTCTCTTAGGCAGAACAAAACTGGTCTTAATCTCTTCTGACACATGTAGAAATAAAGTTTGCTGTATTTAAAGATTATCTTATTTCACCTTAAGATTATAATATGGATGTCAACTAAACGGAGCTCTATGCTTTGAAGCGAGACAACATATATTTTAACTAATTCGTGTACTATTATATGGATGTCTCGGGACAAGATTATCTATATATTTTCTCTATTCCTGGCGATCCTCCTATTATATATTCTCATTAGCCCATTAATCAGAATTAAAGCAGAAGAGAAGATAAACCTGGAGAATGTACCTCTACTCTTTGTAAAATCAATTTATGGTTTGAATAGCTCATCATCCATTCTTTGCAGCTCATTTGAAAAGGATATAGAAGAGGATAACGTCCGTCAGCTTATAAAAGAGCTTAAAGAGACGGCAAACATTCTCTTAAATTTATCTCTCTCATATGAAATTGGTGAAGGAGAGCTTGGAAAAAAGCTTCGTAAAGCTTCCTCTTCATATAGTTTAGTCAGCCTCTCGGCGGCAGAAGTGGCTAATTCTTCTTTAGAAATAGATGCGGCTAGGGAAGACATTGAGCATGCTCTTGACATGCTTCTGGATTGTAAGATATATGATGCTCTCGGCTATTGGAGGAAAGCTAAACCTCATGTTATGAAGGCCAGAGAGGAGATAAGTAAGGCATTGCTGGACTTGAGTAAAGTTAATAAGGAAGATCTACTCTCTGAGAAACACAGGAAGATTCTTAATAGCTGTATTGAGGAATTGACATTTATCTCGGAGATGCTTGAAGAGCTTGTAAAACTTTTTGATATAGTTGAAAGGTACCCAGATGCTATAGAGAAGTTATGTTATGCCTCGAAATCCGGAAAATGCGCACAAATCCCTGAAGATCTCAAAGGGAAATTAGCTGAAGCTTTAAGTAAGTTATGTCCATGTAAGGGAGGTAGATATGGCTATGAAATATCAAAGATCAAATCTTTACTTAAGTACTTAGAGGAGAAACAGGGAAATGGAGGAAGTGGTGCTGGCTATGGAGCTCCTAGTTCAGACGACTAGCTTAGGCCTTGATAACCCCTATATGCTTGCTTTGCTTATTCCGGCTTTACTCTTCTTAGCCATTATCTATCGTCGAGTTAAGAATAACAGAAGGATGCTTAACCGTTTTCTGGAAGAGGAAACTAGTTGCCACCTTATAGTGAAACTTTCAGTTGTATCTAAGTTTGTTCTCATAATACTGCTAGTTGTCCTAGTTTCTATACCGTATATCGAGAAAACCCTTGTCAAGGAAGTAGGCATCGAAGATGCGGATCTACTTTCGCAGAAGAATGTTATTCATATGATACTGGTTGATGTCTCTAAAAGCATGAACTACCTTGAAGGTAATATGAAACGTGTAGACTTAGCGAAAAATGCTATAACAGAATATCTAAAGAATTTGGAGAATACAAGAGACAATATCATGTTAGTTGTTTTTTCGGGAAATATCAAGACGATCTATGTTGGAAATGTGACAGTTGCACTAGAAAAGGTTGGAGAAATAAGGGCTGGTGAGAAATATACTGCTCTTGGTGACGCTTTATCTTATGCTCTCTCTTATGCGTCTGCTTCTCAGTTACCTATAGTTGTATTACTAGTAACTGATGGTGGACAAAACTATGGATTAAAGCCTGCCAGTGTTGCTGAGGAATATAAAAAGAAAAACGTACCATTGCTTGTCGTGAAGATTGGCAGTGATCCACGTGGAGACAGTATTCTTGGTGAGATATCCAGCAAGGCTGGTGCAAAAGTGTATAGTTTGGATGATTTTACTAAGGAAGCTATTGATGATCTAGTAAAGGAGATTAGCAACGAAGCACGTTATAGCGCTTTAAAGGCTAGGGGAGAAACGTATGTAGAATATAAGGTAAAAGATTATTCAATTAACGGTTGTATCTGTTTAGCTGTAGTTGCTCTTCTTTTCTTAGCTGTGATAGACGGTGTTTGACATGATCCAATTTGAGAATTACTATGCTATCTTCCTTATCCCCTTCCTTGTTTTATTAACAATACTGTTGCACAGTTGGGGATACAAGAATGTATACCTTAAAGCATTTAGATTCATACACCCATTCACAAGAGTAATTAAAACTAGGACAAAGAAGGATAAACGTTTAGCAACATTAGTTGTCAAGGTTTTGATCGTGAGCTTGCTATCGCTAAGCCTAGCTCAACCGTATACTATTGAAAAGGTTTACAAGACTATTGATACAGAAGCCGAACTAGAGGATATTTTGAAAGTTGCAAAACCAGCAATTGTTATAGCCATCGATGTTTCCGGGAGCATGGGAGGCAGTATACCAGGTGGTAAAAAGATAGAAGTAGCTAAAAAAGTAGTCTCTAATTTTATAGAAAAGTTGCCTGGAAACTTTGACGCGGGGTTTATAGCTTTTTCACATAAGATAATGGCTAATGTTCCAGTAACCTCAAATCATAAGTTGCTATTAGATGTTGTAAAAAGGCTTAATGCGAGCGGTGGAACAATGTATACATATCCCTTACGTTCAATATTGTCGATGTTAAAGCCGTACAGGTTCTTCAATATCTCTGTCTTCGCTATATTCGTCACAGATGGTTTACCGGCAGATCCAGAATATAGGGAGATTCTTGATGAGTATTCTAATCTTAAAATACCAGTCTACACGGTGTACATAGGTTCTGGAAACGATAGAGGTGTTGAAGAGACCAGGTATATAGCTGAAAAAACAGGCGGTCTACAGTTTACGGCTGAGACAGCCAATGATTTATACGAAGCTTTTAGGAAATTCTCAAAAGTGGCTGAGGAGATACATGTGAAAATGAAAACAAGAATCAAGTTCGTAAAGGAGGAAGAAGTTAAAAAGCCACTGTCACAGTACACTACAGCTATAGCTCTAGTCTTGACGCTTCTTTTGTTCTTTAAGAGATATTTATATTCTAGGGTAACTTTTTAGATTACATTTTATATCTTGGTTATCTATTATATTTGAATAATTATGAAAACTTTGTTGATTAAGGGTGTTTCTGAGGATTTACTTGAGGAGCTTAAAAGGCTTAAGGTTGAGCTTAACTGCAGAACACGGGCTGAACTCCTGGAGAAACTTGTGAAAATGGGACGTGTAAGGGTTGTGATTATTGACGAGGAGCGGCAACGGGAAGTTCGTGAAGGTGTAGATGAGCTGATCAAGCTTAGGGATGTTGTTTCGAGCAGATGGAAGGGTCCTAGTGTTTTAGAGGAATCTAGGAGATCCCGTCGCTATGACGACTAGGCCTATATCAGTTTTGGATGTTAACGTGTTTATAGCTGCTTTGAAAAAGGATAGGAATACAGTGATGAAAGCCTTAATATTTTGCGTTCAGTACCAAGCAACTTCCTCTTAGCTGAACCAAGCATAGTATACCAGGAAGTGTGCGGCACCCTTGCTCGAAGGGTAGGGGTTGACGTTGCTGGAAAGGCTAAGGTTATATTAGATAAAATTATAGAACCAAGCCTTCTAATAAACTGTGATAGGGACTTTTGTCTCGCATCCTATGCGTTATGCTGTGAATATAAAGTGTATTCGATAGATGCGTTTTACTTGAAAGTTGCTCTAGATTTAAAAGGTATACTGGTATCATTAGATAGAGAAGATTTCATAGATAGAGTAAAAGACAAGAACCCGCCCATAAAAGTCTACCATGTGGCTGATTTTTCCGTATCGCTCTTGTAGCTAATATGCATGGGCTATCACCTCAATGAGCCAATGAAATGCTGAAAATGGTCTCTCAGCATAAAGCCTGACAAAAGCCGAGGCAGCAAAAGCGTAGAAGCCAGCATGAAACAAGCTGATGCCACGCTTAAAGAACAGGAAAGCCCTCAGGAGCCAATTCCTACTCTCAGCACCATTCACATGCACCGGGCCAGCAGCATAGACCCCGCCAGAATGCCTCACAGACAAGTGCTCGTAGCCAAGCCCGGAGACACGCCTATAGCCGCGAAAACAGTCAGTATAAACTGTGCTACCACACTTGACATGCCCAAGCAAGACCGTGGCGACCGTCCTGCCGCTGGCATCCCCTCGGCTAGGAAGAGGGCCCTGCGTGACCCACGCTCAACCAGCGTAAAGAAAGGCTTCTTACGCCCGGTGCAGCGGCCCCTACGCCTGCCCCCACCACGCCTCCTAGGCCAGCCCTG
>Ga0116200_10000611_pt1 | contig 12191 bp, 8 predicted proteins | sample Mar14436cmmetaG_FD_94478 | JGI IMG/M metagenome (GOLD analysis project Ga0116200, IMG submission 94478) | Marine hydrothermal vent microbial communities from Guaymas Basin, Gulf of California to study Microbial Dark Matter (Phase II) - Marker... ... | reverse complement strand
GTTACTGTGATTCTCATTTTTTTATCCGGAAAGGGAGCAACAAGCTCCCATGTTTTGTAAGGTTCTTTTGCAGGGGTTCCACATTCAGGGCAATTGTGTTGTTGTGTTCGTTTTTTTGGCATGTACTCTCGCCAATGTTTAGAGTTTAAATTTTCTTTTTGCTTAACACTTCGCGGAAGGTTTTCTTACATTTTGGGCAATCGAAAAGTCCAATTTCCAACTGCATTCTCTTTCCTGACTTGTCTGGGCGTCCAGCCATTTTCCATGTTTTCCTAGGTTTCGAAACTTTTGTTCCACATTTTGGACATTTAGCCATTAAACTTCCTCCAACATTCTCAATATCCATGGTTTTCATATGATTATACATAAAAAACTTTCCATTGTTTTCGAATGTAAAGGCTTCATTTCAACGTGTGGTTTAAACATTTTCTTTTCAATTACGACGACCTTTTGCAAAAACTTTTAAGTTGAAACTAAAGATGCATAAACAATTGGATGGAATGTTTAATGGAGAAAGATTTGGCTTTATTTGCTGTTGATTATGCTTCAAAACTTGGCGCGGACTATGTTGATGCTAGGCTTGAAAACCATTATAATGAGCTCATTATTGTTGCTAATGGTAAAGTCCAACGAGGAGTAATAAATCGTAAACGTGGAATAGGCATCCGAACACTGGTTAATGGTGCATGGGGTTTCCAGTCAACAACAGATTTAACTAAAAAAGGCATAAGACAAGCTGCAAAAATTGCGTTTAAAGTGGCAAAAGCATCAAGCAAACACGTTCAAACACCGGTAAAACTTGCGAAGGCTAAAGCCTACAAAACTTCATACAAGACAAAAGTGAAAATCGACCTTGAAAACGTTGTTTTTGAAGAAAAACTTGAACAAATAATAACTTGGGAAAAGAGTTTACACACTTCTAAAAGGATTGTTCGCGGATTAGCCGAATATACGGGAATAAAGATTGACAAGGTTTTTGCAAGCAGCGAAGGCGCAAACATCCGCTTTTCCAATTCACTTGCATGGGCTTCTTTGAAGGCTGACTCCAAAAAAGGCGGTCTAACACAGTTTTACGAGAGAACCGTGGGACATTCTGGAGGATACGAAATTTTCCAGAAAAATGATATGGAGAAAGTGGCTTCAGAAGTAGGACATAAAGCAGAAAGCCTGTTGAACGCGAAAGCTGCGAAGATGGAAAAAGATGCTACAGTAATTCTTGACAACGATTACGCTGCCCTACTAGTTCACGAAATCATTGGACATCCAAGCGAGGCTGACAGGGTTCTTGGACGCGAAGCCGCATGGGCTGGAACCACATGGTGGGCTGGAAAAATTGGCGAAAAAATAGGCTCAGACAATCTAACAGCCTACGACGACCCTACAGTTCCAGGAACTTTGGGCTATTATTTGTATGACGACGAGGGAGTGAAAGCGGGAAGGAAAGTGCTTATTGAGAAAGGTGTTTTGAAAGGACATATGCACAGTCGCGAAACTGCAGCTATATTCGGCGTTAAGCCCAATGCTGGAATGAGAGCAATAACCTTCGAGTATATTCCGCTGATACGAATGTCCAACACTTTCTTCGGCGAAGGCGACTGGAAAAAGGAGGAGATGATTGAAGAAACTAAGCATGGATACCTAGTCTCTTGCATGCGACATCCTTCCATAGACGATAAAAGGTATAACTGGACAATTAGCGCTCAAGAAGCCTATGAAATAAAGAATGGCGAATTGACAACCCATCTTAGAGACGTAGCCTTAACCTCTACAGCACCAAAATTCTTTAAGAGCATAGACGCTGTCTCCAAAAAAATAGAGCTTTTGCCACTGCCTGGATGCGGTAAAGGCGACCCTATGCAAGCATTATACGTTGGAAATGGTGGACCATACATCCGCGGTGTAGCTACACTTTTGGGGGTGAAATAAATGGCGTCACTTATGACTAGTTTAAGAGAAGCTGGAAAAACATTGCTTAAAATTGCTGAAAAGAAGGGGCTTGATGAAGCAGAAGCCTATCTGGTTTCTAACAAAGTGCTTACTGTGAGATTGGTGAACAACTCTGTTTTTGAAGCTAAGGGCGTTCATGATATTGGAGTTGGATTGAGAGTTATCAAAGGCAACATGTTAGGTTTCAGCTCCACAGCGGACTTTTCTAAAAAATCTTTAGAAAAACTTGTAGAAGCTGCAGCTTCCACTGCGAAGGCTAGGAAACTGCCCTTCAAATACTCTTTCCCAAAGCCGAGAAAAATACCGAAAGTTGCTGGCGTTTACGATAAAAAATTGGCTGAGCTTCCCTCGGAAAAGGCTGTAGACCTTGCCTACCAAATGGTTGAAGCTTCTTTGTCGTATAGCAAGAAAATAAAAGATAATGCTGGAGTTTTAAATGTGGTAAGTTATGAAACTTTGCTTTTGAATACACATGGAGTTTCAGCAAAAAATTCTGGAACCTTTTTTGAAGCCAGTTTAAGTGCCACAGCAAAAAGCGGGAAAAACGTTTCTGAGGGCTCTGATGCTACCGCTGGCAGAAGACTGAAAGAGTTAAAACCCAAAGAGGTTGGAGAAAAGGCTGCGGAAATGGCTGTTTCTGGACTTAAATCTAAAAAATTGAAAGAAGACACTTACACAGTAATATTGGACTATGAACCCGCAAGCGGAGTGCTCGGATATGTTTCCATGCTCGTCAGCCCCATGATTGCAAAGCTTTACTTCCCACTACTGCTAGACAAAATGGGCAAAAAAATTGCAAGCCAACAAATAACATTAATTGACGACCCGCTTATGCCTAACGGCGTAGGCTCTGCACCAGTAGACGATGAGGGAACACCTTCCAAGAAAAAAATTATAATCAATAAAGGCGTCTTGAAAGCCTTTGTCTACGACAGCTTTTACGGAGCCATAGAAAAGAAAAAGACAACTGGAAACGCTGTTAGAGCATCGTTCGCCGTAGGCGTCAGCTCTTTCCCAGGCAAAAACTACAATGGTGAGCCGATTCCTGTGCCTAGAAACCCCTATTTTAAACCTGGAAAGTGGAAGCGAGAAGAAATACTTGAAGAAACTAAACAAGGCTTACTTGTTCGCCGTTTCCATTACACGCGCCTAACGAATCCAACACGGGGAGACTTCACAAGCGTTTTAAGAATGGGACTTTATGCCGTGAAAAACGGTGAAGTCGCTGGAGCATTAAAGAAGTCTAGGCTCATAGATAACCTGCTAAATATGCTGCAAAACGTAGATGCTGTTTCTGACAAGCTTGTAGTTGCTGGAAGCTGGGGAGACTACGCTCACACGCCCATAATACGCACAAAAGCCCATGTAGCGCCAATAGACTAACATTTCCCTTTCTTTTTTATTGTCCAAATCCTAGAGAACAAAAAGCAAGCTTGCTTCCTATAAGGGCTAGCTCTTAATGAAACCTATTCCAGCTTGATTACTCTTTCCAAAACGCTTTTACATATGATTTTATGCTTATTCCCTTAGCATACCGGAGCTTCACCAAGCCTTGGATAGTTCTCAGAAAAACGCTTTTAACCTTCTTGTTAAGCCCGTTAGAAGGCTAATTGAGCAGAGAGGATTCTCAAAACCCACAGAACCGCAAGAAAAAGCAATACCAAAAATCCTTGAAGGAAAAAACGTTTTGCTGATTTCGCCCACAGCCACAGGTAAGACTGAAGCAGCTTTCCTTCCAGTTTTAAGCATGCTCTTACAAGAACCGCAAAAGCCGGGAATAAAAGTCTTGTATATAACGCCTTTAAGGGCTTTGAATCGGGACATGCTGGAAAGGCTTCAATGGTGGTGCAACAACCTAGACATAAAACTGGCTGTGAGACATGGCGATACGGAAACAAAAGAGCGGACAAGACAGGCTAGGAGCCCACCAAAAATATTAATAACTACCCCAGAAACTTTGCAGGCTATATTGCCAGGCTGGATTATGCGTCAACATCTACAGCAAGTTCGCTGGGTCATCATCGACGAAGTGCATGAGATGGCTGACAGTAAACGGGGAAGCCAGCTTTCTCTGGCTTTGGAAAGACTCAGGTGGATGATTGGAAAAGACTTCCAGATAATAGGCTTGTCAGCCACTATTGGAAGCCCGGAAAAAGTTGCTCAGTTTCTCGTCGGAAACGGTCGAAGCGTAGAAATCGTCAGAGTTCCAGTTGCCAGAATGATGCGGCTGAAAATAGTTTTTCCAAAGCCCGGAGAAGAGGATTTTAGGCTTGCTGAAAAGCTTTATACGCATCCAGAAGTTGCTGCAAGACTACGGATAATCCGCGATTACATAGGAAAACACAAGTCTGTTTTGCTCTTCACTAATACTAGAGCAATATCCGAAGTTTTAGCCAGCAGATTCAAAGTCTGGGACATGGACTTCCCAGTTTCCATACACCACGGTTCCCTAGCCAAACCATCTCGAATAGCAGCTGAAAGAGGCTTAAAAAACGGAGAACTGAAAGGACTTGTGTGCACCAGCAGTCTAGAACTTGGCATAGACGTGGGAAGAATAGACCTGGTAATCCAATACATGAGTCCTAGGCAGGTGACAAGGCTTATTCAGCGGGTGGGTAGAAGCGGTCACAGAATTGGGCGTATAGCTGAAGGATTAGTTGTTACCATGGATTCTGACGACACGCTGGAAGCTCTAGCTATAGCCAGAAAAGCCTTAAAAGAAGACCTTGAACCAGTAGAGATTCCGCCTAAACCCTACGACGCTTTAACCCATCAAATAGCTGGTTTGCTGCTTAAGAATCGAAGACTGGAATTTGAAGAGATTCTGGAAATTTTCAGAAACGCCTACCCCTACAAGGATTTAACAATAGAAGACGTCGAAAAAATCCTCTTGTATATGCATCAACGTTTTCCCCGCCTCGCTTGGGCTTCCTTCGAAGACAAAGTTGTTTTAAAGCCTAGAAGGACAAAAGCCCTTTATGAATATTATTTTGGCAATCTTTCAATGATACCAGACGAGAAAAGGTTTTTAGTAGTTGACGAATCAAGCGACTCCGCCGTAGGAGTTCTAGACGAAGCCTTTATGGCAGAATATGGCAAGCCAGGCGTAAAATTCATAATTAGGGGAAGCCCGTGGCGAATTCTTCACGTTTCAGAAGAAAAAGTTCATGTAAAACCAGTAGATGACCCTACAGGGGCTATACCAAGCTGGATAGGTGAAGAAATTCCAGTTCCCTTCGAAGTAGCCCAGGAAGTAGGAGCTATAAGAGGTTTTGTTGAGGAGCAAATGCTGAAAGGAGTGCCGCCACAGGAAATTGCCGCTAAACTTTCTAAGCAATACCCCTCGGATAGGGATACGATTCTGCAGGCTCTAACAGAGACCGTTGAGCAGGTAAGGTCTAACATACCTGTTCCAACAGACAAACGAATACTCATCGAAGACTGGGAAGAGTTTGTCATAATCCACACCAACTTCGGTTCCCTTACAAACAGAGCCCTAGCCCAACTAATAGGACAGCTGCTTTCGGAAAAAATCGGATACAGCGTTATTGTCCAACACGACCCCTACCGCATTTTCATTCAAACCATGGGTGCCGCCAACTCGGAACAACTGCGCACATTATTTGATGAAATGAAGGCTATGCCAGACCAAACAGTAAGAGACACGTTAACAAGGGCAACAGTGAAAACAGGACTGTTCAAACGGAGAATGATCCACGTTGCAAGACGTTTCGGAGCCTTGAAAAAATGGGCTGACTTTAGCAACGTGAGCTTGCAAAGACTGATTCAAAGTTTTGAAGGCACACCCATATACGAAGAAGCCCTAAAAGAAGTGTTCACAAAGGACCTAGATTTAGAAAAGCTCATCTACGTTTTAAGAAAAATCCGCGAAGGAAAAATCGAAATACAAAAGGTTGAAACTGGTGGAAATGCAACACCAGTGGCGCGTGTTGGAATCGAACGGGTAAGCATGAAAACAGACCTTATCCCCCCTGAAAGAATGCGCGCCGTTCTCATAGAGTCTACAAAAGCACGACTACTTAATGAAACATGCACCTTCCTATGCACTAACTGCTGGAACTACATAGAAATGATTCGAACAAGAGAATTACCAGACAATCCTAAATGTCCGAGATGCGGCTCAAAAGCCTTGGGAATGTTAAAAGTTGAAGAGGAAAAGGCTCTCCCACTGATTGAAAAGAAAGGCGGAAAACTAACTAAGAGCGAGGAGAAACTGAAAAAACAAGCACTGAAAACCGCAAAGCTTATTGAAAAATATGGGAAATCAGCGGCAGTTGCACTTTGTGCCAGAAGAGTGCAACCTTTGGACATTAAGGAAGTTTTAGAAGAAGAATCAAAATTAAATGATAGATTTTACGAGCTTGTATTGGAAGCCGAACGCAAAGCCTTAAGCAAAAGATTCTGGTAGTAGCAAAAGACAAACAACAACTTTTAAATGGATGCCGCGCATACTCTGCCTAGATAAAAGCGTTTACTACTGTTGTAAAGGGAGACAGAAAATTGGAAATAAGCCGGAAAAAACTCCGAGAAGAAGTTCTTAAAAGAATCAAGTATGTCCAAACATGTGTCCTAGCAAGAGAACTCTGCCTTCTCGTCCGCTCCAACAGAGCAGTTCTCGAACCAAAAGACGTGCAGGAAATCTGCCTTTCCATATCAAAACTTTGTAAAGAAGCAGGATGTGAAGAGCCAAGCGAACTTTGCCGCAAAGCTGCGGAAGCGATAGGCGCTGGGGATGAGGCAAAATATCTTGAACTGTGCGCGCAAAGTTGTAAGAAATGCGGAGAAGCCCGAAGACCAACACCTAAAAAGGCTACATATGTTGCTTAAGGATGCAGAAAATCTTTAAAAGAGCAAAACTCTAGTTAAGTCAGAAATCTAAACGCATGTTTGAACAAGGGAGGTTTGGGCACTGTACATTGCACCTTATGTTCCAAGTCCACCGCAAGTAATTCGTCAAATGCTTCTTCTCGCCGAACTAAAACCAGGAGAAGTCTTCTTCGATTTAGGTGCTGGAGACGGAAGAGCCGTTATAATGGCTGCAAAAGATTTTGGAGCAAGAGCTGTAGGCGTAGAACTAAGAGAAGACCTGGTTAAAAGAGCACTAAACTCGGTTTACGAACATGGACTACAAGATAAAGTAACAATAGTGAACGGAGACATGTTCAAAGTGGATTTAACTTCTGCAGACGTTGTCTTCTTGTATTTAACAACAAGCGCAAACGAAAAAGTCAAGCCCAAACTTGAAGCTGAACTTAAACCTGGAGTCCGCGTTGTTTCCCACGACTACGAGATTGTTGGGTGGAAACCTGCCAAAGTTCTAAATTTCTGTGAAAACCCAGATTTGGGGTATCCTTCTCACACAATTTATCTTTACAGAAAATCATAGCGCCCTAGTGAATACTTTTCATTCAATTAAGTTTTTATTTCTTATCGCATCTTAAGTGCAATAGAACTTTTTTCCATAACAAATAAATTGTTGGAAAAACTATCTTATTTTGTTGATAACCATGTATTCGAATGCGAAAAAATTAGTAATTTTTATTTTGCTATGCTTTTTCGTGATTTCAAGCAACGTTTCAGCTGCAACATTTGGCATGCAAAAACTACCACTTAAAGGAGAAATTTCTGATTTCAGATCTCAAAACGCTCACGGAAATGTTCATGTGGAAATAACCACACGGCAAAATTCTATCGAAATTAAATTGGTTTTCCCTTTACCAGTTTCATTTAAAAAGCTTGGATACGATTACGTACAAATTTCTGATCTGCCTTTATATGGCAATCCAGGCGAACCTATTCTGCCCTATAAAAATCTTAACATTCTAATTCCACAAGGAAAGAAGGTTAAAGAACTCCACGTGAAATCTGTTGAAAAGAGCGTATTAGAAGGCGAATTTAACATAGATTATGGTAAAACACCTAGACCTATATCTTCGAACGTGAATGTAGTAGATAAACCTAATCCCGAAATATATGGTTCTCTAGATCCTTTCCCTAAAACATTGTTTTCACAAGGTTCTGTACAAAGTTTGAGAGGTTACAAAATTCTTCCATTAACAGTTTATCCAGTTCAGTACATCCCCAAGAAAGGTCAGCTATTCTACGTTCAGACAATGACCATTACCTTAGAACTGACAGATGATGAGATATCGCCTCTTTTCAGGAATCTTCCTCAAGACAAAGAAATGATAAAAAGTGTAGTCGATAACCCCGAAGATGTAGAGACATACAATAAAGGAGAAATAGGTATAAGACCTACCTCACTTACAGATCCATCAAATACGTACGACTATGTAGTGATAACAAACAATGACTTGAATGCTTCATTTCAACCTTTAGTTGACTGGAAAAATCAGAAAGGCCTTAATGCAACCATAGTTCTCGTAGAAGACATACTTAACGACCCTGACTATCATTGTGATGGCTTGTTTGGTGATGGCTGTGGGACTGCAAAGTTTAACGATACAGCCGCCCACATCAGAAACTTCATCAAGGACGCCTACCTAAATTGGGGCACAGAATATGTATTGCTAGGAGGAGATGATGAAATAATACCAGTGAGGGGAGTATATGCTTTTGTGGGAGACACTGTAGATCGCAGCATCCCTTGTGACATGTACTATGGTGCATTAGATGGAAGCTGGGATAACGATAATGATACAATTTTTGGAGAAGGAGTGTTCTCCGAAGGGCCAGAAAATGGGACAGCTGGAGAAGAAGCTGATTTTTTTGCCGAAGTGTATATTGGAAGAGCGACGGTTGATACTCCAGAAGAAGTCACCAATTTTGTTAATAAGGTTCTAGCATATGAACAAAACCCTGATGCAGATTACTTGAGCAAAGCACTGATGATCGGGGAGCAGTTAGACGAAGAAACTGAAGGTGGAAACGGAAAAGATCTTGTAACCGATATAATACCTCAATACAACACAAAGAGACTTTATCACAGAGATGGAACCTTTTCGCCTTCCGCTGTGATGAGTGAGCTTAATAGTGGCACTCACATAGTTAACCATGATGGCCATGCAAACGCTCAGTACGTTATGGGATTGGAAATATCAGATGTTGACAGTCTAACCAACGACAAATATTTTATGGCATACAGTCTCGGATGTTACGCTGCAGCATTTGACCAACAATCAAGCGGGGATGAAGAAGCGATAGCTGAACATTTCATATTGAATCCAACAGGAGCCTTTGCCTTTATAGGGAACTCTAGATTTGGATGGTACATTCCAGGAATGACAGTGGGGCCTGGCGAAATCTTTGACAGAGCATTCTTTTCAGTATTGAACAGTGGCACTACTAATTTAGGTAAAGCTCTGCAACTATCAAAGGAAAATCAATACAGCCAAAACGTTCATAGATGGACCTACTTCACTCTGAACCTTCTCGGAGACCCCGAAACAGAAATTGTAACTGATCTATTAACACCAACTGCTCATTTCCAAACCATTACCGACTTGCTTACTCCACCAACTTTTAAAGGAATCATAGCAATCAATGGAACGGCGAAGAAGGGAACAGCTGCTGGAGCAACTTTTGCTAACTTCACAATAGATTTTGGTGCTGGAAAAAGTCCTTCTACATGGTCTTCTCAAGGGATCCAACTTACAAACAATGGTCAAAGCGAAGTCGTAGACGACATTTTGGCTGTGTGGAACACAACTTCTCTTTCTTCAGGAATCTACACCCTTAGATTGAGAGTGTACGATTCGGATGGGAGAATAGGAGAGGACAGGTGGATTGTCAGAGTAATGCCTTTACCGGCTGTGTGCACAAACCCGAGGATAACAGAGATCAAGGCAGGTCAAACATTCTCAATAGATGTCAACATAACTAATGTAGAGGATCTTACAGAGTTTAGTATTAAAGTATACTGGAACACTACATTGTTACAATACGTTAATCACACAGTGACTGTTCCAAAAGAAAGTTATCCTGGAGGTATTCTGTATTCGCCTGCTACCATTACTAAAAATAAATTGAACCAGACAGAAGGTTCATGTTGGGTTGCCGCAAAATCAGAAGCTGGTGCATACCCATTCAGCGGAAGCGGAATAGCTTTCAGAATATTCTTTACAGCAATAATTAACGGTTCAACAGCTCTGAAAATATCGTCCAGTAATCTCACGGACTCCTATCTAAGACCCATTCCTCACATTCGTTTAAATGGAATAATAGAAATAGCTCCAGGCATACACGATGTAGCAGCCATGAACATTACACCTATAAGTAAGGTGGTAGGTGTAGGGTACAATGCATTGATCAATGTAACAGTAGAGAATCATGGCACGTTTACAGAGAACTTTAATATAACATTATATGCAAATGACACAATTATTGACACTATTACAATTCAAGTGAACGGTAACAGGTCAAAAACCATTACGTTCTTATGGAATACAACTGATTGGAACAAAAGCAACTACACTTTAAGCGTACAATTAGAAATTCTGCAAGGAGAAAGCAACATAACCGACAACAGTTTGAGTGAAGGCTGGGTTTTCTTGACGATTCCAGGAGATGTTGATGGTGATAAGGATGTTGACATTTACGATTTCGTGAAAATCGCAAGTATATATGGGGCAGTAAAAGGTGATGAGAACTATAAACCTGAGAGGGATATCAACAGCAGCGGAAACATAGAGATCTACGATGTAGTAATCTGCGGTGCACATTACGGGCAAAACTGGTAGAAATCACAGGTTTGTTTCTTCTCTCTCTCAATAGAGAGAGCCCACACTCTTATTATGATGAATGCCGGCCTATATAGTTACATCTTCACAAAAGTTTTTATTCTTAAGGAATTATTTTTCTGATTATGTCTTTCAGAACTTCTTTCAGAGTTTCGTGGGTGGACACGGATGCTGCTCAAGTTGTTCATTATTCCAACTATTTCAAGTTTTTTGAGAAGGTAGAAGAGGAATTTTATAGGTATTTAGGTTTCACTTTCAACGATATTGTAAGTAAAGGTTTGTGGTTTCCAAGAGTTGAAGCCTTCTGCCAATACAAAAAGCCTGCAAAATTTAACGATTTACTTGAGATAGAACTAACTGTAGAGGAGATAAAGGAAAAATCTGTGAAATACAGCTTCAAAGTCTATAACAAAGAGTCAGCAACTCTGCTAGCAGAGGGACATGTAATTGTTGTGGCAGCGGACAAGCAGACGGGAAAAGCCACGTCTATACCGGAAGATATTTTGGAGAAATTGAAGCCTTTTTGCAAATAGATTTTATAAGAGAGAGTCTTTGAAAATTTTAGAGCGTTAGGCATGTTTGGGCATGAAAATGCTGTTTGTTCCATGGAAATACATAGCTAACTGGGAATGCATAGCATGCGGCAAATGTTGCAAAGCCTACAGTGTCGTCTTAAATTTTCAAGAATGGCTAAGAATCGTTAAAAACTATGGGGTAGACAAAACGGTTGCGGGATTAGACAAAATATTCTTGAAAAGAAGAAGTGACGGCTCATGCATTTTTCTAAGCAAATTTTCAGACCTTTACTTATGTGGACTCCAGTATATGAAGCCAAAAGCATGTAAGCTCTGGCCCTTCAAAATTCTCAGCAAACCGAAATATGGATATGCCAAGGAAGCAGCCTATTATTACGGGAAAAACAAGTTTTATGTTTATGCTGACTCTAACTGCAGTGGTCTAACTTTGGGGAGACCGTCATGGGAATTTGCTAACCAAACAGTGAAGGAGTTTGTGGAAATTGCCTTAGGAATTCGCAGTGAACAATACAAAACTACCAGCAAAATTGCCTTAATTGACTATGCAAGCGTTCTTAGAGATTTGAAAGCAAGAAGATATCATTTTAGGTTATAGGGATTGAGAAGGATACCGTTCGTACTGCAGTTCAAAAAGCTTCCTCAGTTTTTCAACATTGTCTATTTCATCCACAGTTTTATCCGTTCTAAACCTAACAATTTTAGGCACTCTTAAAGCGAAACCACTTGTATACTCGTCTGTTTCCTGAATCTCTTGATATGTAACCTCAACAACCACCGAAGGTTTGACAAAAACTCCTTCCTCATCCTCGCTTGTTTTGGTTTTTTCTATTATTGTGCTAAGGGCGTTCATGGTTTCTTCTGGCAGGTTTGAGACTCTTCCAATGGTGTATAGCCTTTTTTCTGTTGGGTCGCGTACTGCAAGGAGATAGGAAGAGTATAGTCCCGCTCGTCTGCCTTTTCCGTAAAGGGCTTTAACTATTGTGCAGTC
>Ga0116200_10000608_pt1 | contig 12206 bp, 9 predicted proteins | sample Mar14436cmmetaG_FD_94478 | JGI IMG/M metagenome (GOLD analysis project Ga0116200, IMG submission 94478) | Marine hydrothermal vent microbial communities from Guaymas Basin, Gulf of California to study Microbial Dark Matter (Phase II) - Marker... ... | reverse complement strand
CCGCAGCGCGGGTTCAAGGCCTATTCTTCAGATTTTGGCTACCTGTCCACCCTTGAACACTCGCAGGGGGGAAGCCCGTCCTCCCCCCGTGAAACGGGGGGAGCTAGAGGGGGCGACTTTTTCTCCCCCCTCAGTCCCCCGCGCGCTTCGCTCGCAGGGGGGAAGCCTGTTCTCAAGGAGAGTATGGTCAGTGAAACCACCAACCGTTTTCCTGGCAGAGATGACCAATCGCGAGATTGAGGAATTTCTGAAAGAGCGCGACACCGTTATCATCCCCACCGGCTCTACTGAACAGCATGGCCCCCACTCCCCGGTGAGCACCGACGTCCTGATCCCCACCGAGGTTGCCCGCCGGGTCGCACCACAGATCGGGGCGCTGGTCGCCCCACCCATCAGTTACGGGCTCTCATACCCGCACAAGGGATTCACAAGCGTGTTCGATCTCAGCATAGATACATTTGTCAACGTAGTATCTGACTTGTGCGAGTGCTTTGCTCGGGCGGGCTTCCGGCGCATCATCTTCCTCAACGGTCACTTTGACAACACCTTCGCCATCGCCTACGGCTGCGCCAGGGTCGCTGAAAAGCTGCCCCCAGGCACACGCGCCTTCCCCGTGAACTATTGGGATGGGTTGCCTCCTGAGCGGGCAGCGGCATACATCAGCCCAGACAAGGGAATGCACGCCAACGAGGGTGAAGTCTCGGCGGTACTGGCTATCAACCCGGCCCTGGTGGATATGGACTACGCTAACGCCGAGTTCCCCAACTTTCCACCGACCAAGACCGGTTCTGGTGCGGTGCACACCGCTTTCTTCTTGACCGCGCCGGGTACTGTGTGGCGCATCACCGAGAGCGGCACCTGGGGCGATGCCTCCAAAGCTACCGCTGAAAAGGGCGAGCAATTCCTGCAGTGGGCGGTCGAGGCTGTGCTGGACTTACTAAACGATATCGAGATCACTTTCGAGGAGCTGCCAATCCGATAATCGAGGGCGTTTAAATTATGACTCAACCTGTCAATTTCATCGGCGTGGATCTGGGGGGGACGACACTCACCGCCGCTGCGGTCAACGTCGTATCAGGACAAGTCATCGGCCGGCATCAAGTGCCTACGCTGGCAAAAGAAGGCCATGACGCGGTGATGGCCCGCATGGTTAGTCTGATCCACGCGGCCATAGACGATGCCGGCCTGAGCAAGGAGGACATCGGCGGGGTCGGTATCGGCTTGCCAGGTGTGCTGGACTTGGAGCGGGGCATCACTCTCTTTCTGCCCAACTTGCCTGGCGCCTGGCGTAACGTCCCCCTGAAAGCGACCATCGAGGCGGCAGTTGACCTGCCGACCTATATACTCAATGACGTGCGGTCCTTCACTCTGGGCGAGAAGACTTTTGGCGCCGGACGCGACGTGGATAACATGGTCTGTCTGGCCATCGGCACGGGCATCGGCGGGGGAATGGTCATCAACGGCCAGTTGTACCTGGGGCTAGATGGGACGGCTGGAGAAGTAGGTCATCAAATCATTGATCCCTACGGTCCGCCCTGTGGATGCGGCAGTCGAGGTTGTCTGGAGGCTTTCGCCAGCGGGCCGGCCATAGCCTCTATGGCCCTCAAAGCCATAACTCAGGGCCTCACCACCCTCATTGCCGAGATAGTTTCCTATGACCTGAACAAAGTTACGCCGGAGGTCGTCTGTCAGGCTGCTCAGGCGGGTGATCCCATCGCCCAGGACATCTACGAGCGTGCTGGTTTCTACATTGGCATTGGCGTGGCCAACTTGATCACCATTCTCAGCCCACAGATGGTGGTCATCGGCGGCGGAGTGGCTCAGGCTGGTGAGCTTCTCTTTGAGCCTATTCGGCGCACAGTGCGCGAGCACGTTCACGTGACCCCCATAGAGAAAATCAAGATCGTGCCTGCGCAGCTTGGCACCGATGCCGGCTTGATCGGCGCGGCCGTGTGGGCATCCCTCCAACTCCGCTCAGGACGAGCCCTGCAAGCGACGTCCGAGAGGTAGACATGGCCATGGATCATCGCGAGCGCGTGTTAACCGCCGTAAGTCATCAGGAGCCGGACAGGGTGCCCGTCGCGCTGTGGGGCAGCGCTTACGGCATCACCGACCCGCTCTATCGCGAATTGCTACGACGTCTGAATCTGGGGCAGCCGGTGCCGCCGTTTCGCACCAGGCGGGGCCACACGGTCAACCACTACGACGACCGGGTGCTGGACGCCCTCGACATTGATGTGCGCCACGTCTGGCTGGGTTTCACCGACCTGGGCGGCCCGCCACAAGGCGGCGGCACGGACGCCTGGGGCGTGGGTTGGAAGCAGGCCGGTATCTATCTGGGGCCAATTCATCATCCGCTGGAGACAGCGACTGTCGAGGATTTGGACGCCTATCCGTGGCCAGATGTCGAGTCATTTGTCCGCCGTGAGGAGTTGCGCCAGCGTGCGAAGTACCTAAAGGAGCAGACGGACTACGCTGTAGTCGGGCGGGCAGTTGACTCTTTCGGGCTGCTGGAGCGGGCCTGCCAATTGCGCCGCATGGATAAATTTATGGTGGATCTGGGGTTGCACAAAGCTTTTGCCACGGCACTAATCGGCAAGGTCGCGGACGTGCTCTATCGCCTGTTAGAGATATACCTGGACACGGCCGGCCCATACCTGGACATCATCGAATTGCCCGGCGATGACTACGCTGCCCAAAACCCGCTCATCTCCCCCCGCATGTTCGACAAACTGTTCAAAGCTCAATGGCGCAGGCTGATCAATCTGATTAAAGAAGCTGCACCCCACTGCCGGGTCCTGTTCCATTCTGATGGGCGGATGGAGCCCTTCCTGGCGTCGCTGGCCGACATTGGGGTGGACATCTTTCACTGTCTTGAGCCCTTGCCTGGGGTGGACATGGCCCAGGTGAAACGTGATTACGGAGATAGGCTTTGCTTCTGGGGGGCCATAGACATCAAGCAGGCGCTGCAAGGGGATGTATCGCGGGTGGAGGCAGAGGTGAGGGAACGCATCAGTGTGTTGGGACCGGGCGGGGGTTACGTCCTGGCCCCGGCCAATCACCTACAGCCTGACGTCCCCCCGGAGAACGTCGTCGCTCTGTTTCAGGCCGCCAGGAAGTACGGGAAGTACCCGCTTGGATGACGAGGTGCTAGGCACCTGGAAAAAGGAGGGTTAGAAAATGCGCAAGATAACAATGTTAGGTACAGGGTTAATCGGCATGTTTTACACGATGACGCTGCAAAGACATCGTGGCCGCGACGAAGTCCACGTCGTATATTCGCCTACTGAAGACCACGTCAAGGGCTTTGCGGAGGAGTGGGGCATTCCCAAATGGACGACCGATATGGCAGAAGCCATCAACGACCCAGAAACGGACGTGGTTGTGGTCGGCCTGCCCAATTTCGTGCATAAAGAGGCCGTCGTCATGGCTGCCGAGGCCGGCAAAGCTGTATTGTGCACCAAACCGCTCGGTAGAAATGCGGCGGAAGCCAAAGCCATGCTCGACGCAGTCGAAAAGGCGGGCGTGTTCCACGGCTATCTCGAAGACCTGGTCTACACTCCCAAGATGCTGAAATCGTTGCAGTTCGTCAAAGACGGCGCCATCGGCAGAGTATTATGGGTCCGCTCGCGTGAGACGCACGGTGGCCCACACGGTGCCTGGTTCTGGGACGTCGAGCTGGCGGGTGGTGGGGCGATCATTGACATGGGCTGCCACTGTATTGAGATTGCCCGCAGTTTTGTGGGTAAAGACAACAAGCCCCTGGAAGTCATGTGCTGGGCGGATACGCTGGTGCACCCGATTGAAGCAGAGGATCATGGCATTGGCCTGATCAGATTCGAGAGCGGGGCCGTAGGGCAGTTCGAGGTGAGCTGGGCTTTCAGGGGAGGAATGGACCTCAGGGACGAAGTCTCCGGCACGGAGGGGACCATCTGGATTAACCACTTCCTGAGAACAGGACTGGAGCTGTTTACCGCAGTGGGTCGCAAGGGGTACGTCTCCGAGAAGGCTGAGGGCGAAACCGGGTGGCTCTTCCCCGTCGGCGATGAAGTCCACGAGCTGGGGTATCCGGATATGTTCACCGATATGCTGAACGCACTCGATAGTGGCAGCGAGCCGGCGGAAACTTTCTATGACGGCTATGTGGTGAATGCCATCATGGATGCCTGTTATCGCTCCGCAAAGTCGAAGCGATGGGAGCCGGTAGAGCTGGAGGTTTGGAAGGGGGCAGGCCAACCGGTCGAAGAGAAACGCCCCGTTGAGTACGAAGACAAATACGTCGTGATTAAAGAAGAGCATATGCCAGACGGTAGAACGAAATTGATCCTCAAGGATAAGGAGACCAACAGAGTTATCGAGAAAGTCGTCTCCAAGTAATACCCCTGCCCCCTGAAGATCCGCACGGGGCTGAAGACCCCGTGCTGAGAGGGCAAAGCCCCTTTGGGGCTGGATTTAGCCCGCAGGGCTTGGCTCTTTCAGCCCGGAGGTTTAGCTCCGGGCTGTGCAGGCTGAAGGACTAAATTTCGTTCACGGGTATTGGCTGGCTCTCGGCACGCCAGGAACCCCGTTTTTCTCAGAGAAAAACGGGGTTCTTGTTCGCTGCGCAAGCTCTGGAAGCTCGACCGGGGCCAATCACTGTGCCGGGACGACGATGCGCACGTAAGCCTGATCGCCGAACAGCTCTCCACCGGGCAAGCGCATCTGCCAGTAGCCGGTGTAGGTAGCTGGCACGCCGGGAGCGGTCATCGTCACCGTGATTTCAATGACACCACCGGGCGGCACTTCGTCCACGAGGACGGTGTTGGACGCGCCCATCTTGTCTCCACCGATGAAGACATACGCTGTACCCTGGGGCCACGGGCAATCCCCGCTGTTCTGGTAGCGCCATATTTTGTCGAAAGAGGTGCCGGGCGCGTATTCCGTGTCGTCGGGCACGGTGACGTCGGCCAGGAAGTCGGCGTCGTAGGTGCACTGGCCCTCCTGAGCATTACCGGTTGGGGCAGGGGTCACCCCCTCCTCCGGCGCGGCCGTCGGGGTTGGCGTTGCTGTGGGCGGCGTTTCACCAACTTGAACGGTGAGGCTCGCCGGGGCGCTGACTGTGCCTTTTACGTTGTGTGCTTTTACGGTCAGGATGTGCTGACCCGGTACGTTCGCTGTCCAGGGAAGCACGGCGGTGAAGGGGACGTTGGCGGCCGGTTGTGGATTGTGCTCGGCACAGTAAAAACGGCCGTCCACCCACAGCTCGATCTTGAACACACCCAACTCGTCGTTGGCCGTGGCCTGCACGCTAACCTGGTCGCCTAATTTCACGGGGGTACCGGCGGTCGGGCTTATAATGGCCACGGTCGGCACCGCTTTGCTCTGCTCACTCGCGGCACAGGCCGGGGCGATGAGCAGCAGGAGCAAAATCACGGACAGAACTCCTCGTTTGCAATCTCGCATCATATAACCAGCCTCCAGGATTGTTTTCCTCGCACCATTATACTGGAAAACACATCCGTTGTCCACTGCGGGGTGCCAGGGCCGTAAGGTACGACGTCCTCCCCCCGTGAAGTGGGGGGAGCTAGAGGGGGCGTTTGTGCTGTCCTCGCCCCCTCTCAGTCCCCCCGCACGTTTCACGTGCAGGGGGGAAGCCCGCGTCCTCCCCCCTGCTTCACGGGGGGAGTTAGATCTCCGGCCCGCACCGACTTGACGAATCTGCAAAGTTGTGGTAAAATTTTCACATGTTAGCACTCTAATGTCCAGAGTGCTAACAATTCTACTCTCATTTGCTGATTCCAATACCAAACACATTTACTTACAAGGAGGTATAAGGGAAATGTCAGTCAAACTCAAGCCACTAGGTGACCGTGTGGTCGTGGAGCCCGTCGAGCAGGAAGAGAAAACAGCCAGCGGCATTATCCTGCCGGAGACGGCCAAAGAGAAGCCCCAGGAGGGCATCGTCATCGCCGTGGGACCTGGCCGGCGCGATGAGGCGGGCGAGCGCATCCCCATGGACGTCAAAGAGGGCGACCGCGTGCTCTACGCCAAGTATGCCGGCACCGAAGTGAAGCTGGGAGGCGACAAGAAAGTGCTCATCCTCAGGGAAAACGACATTCTGGCGATTGTGGAGAAATAGGATGAGTCAGGTGGTTCGGTAACCAGATGGTCGAAGCAAAGCTCACCACCTGATGATACCCAGCAATCTGACAACCGAAATCTTATCTTAAGGAGGGATTAGATGGCAAAGCAGTTGATTTTCTCGGAGGAAGCCCGTCGTTCACTGAAACGCGGGATTGACATCATGTCGAACGCAGTAGGCACGACTCTTGGACCCAAAGGGCGTAACGTGGCGTTGGACAAGAAGTGGGGTGCGCCGACCATCACACACGACGGTGTGACTGTGGCCAAGGAAATCGAGCTGGAAGACCCCTACGAGAACATGGGTGCCCAGCTCCTCAAGGAAGCGGCCACCAAGACCAATGACGTGGCCGGTGACGGCACCACCACTGCCACTGTGCTGGCCCACACGATCATCACCGAGGGCATGAAGAACGTGGCCGCAGGGGCCAACCCCATGCTCATCAAGCGTGGTATCGAGAAGGCATCCGAGGCCGTGGTCGAGGCTCTCAGGAAGATGAGCACCGAGGTCACCACCAAGGATGACATCGCCAACGTGGCCGCCATCTCCGCCGCCGACATGGAGATCGGCGAGCTTATCGCCGAGGTGATGGATAAGGTGGGCAAAGATGGTGTGATTACTGTCGAGGAGAGCAAGGGCCTGGCTTTCGAGACCGAGTACGTGGAGGGCATGCAGCTCGACCGGGGATACATCTCACCTTACTTCATCACCGACTCCGAGCGCATGGAGTGCGTGCTGGAGGACCCGTATATCCTCATCACCGACAGGAAAATCTCCGCCGCCACCGACATCGTGCCCATCCTGGAGAAGCTGGTACAGGTGGGCAAGCGTGACTTCGTGGTCATCGCTGAGGACGTGGACGGCGAGGCTCTGGCCACGCTGGTGCTCAACAAGCTGCGCGGCATGTTCAATGCCCTGGCGGTGAAAGCTCCTGGCTTTGGTGATCGCCGTAAGGCCATGTTGCGCGACATCGCTGTGCTCACCGGCGGTCAGGTGATCAGCGAAGAGGTGGGCCGCAAGCTGGAGACGGTGACCATCGCTGACCTGGGCCGGGCGGGCAAGGTGATCGCCACTAAAGACGATACCACCATCGTCGAGGGCAAGGGCTCTGACAAGGACATCCAGGGCCGCATCAACGAGATCAAGGCCGAGATCGAGAGGAGCACCTCGGACTACGACCGGGAGAAGCTCCAGGAGCGCCTGGCTAAGCTGGCCGGTGGGGTGGCTATCATCCGCGTGGGCGCGGGCACCGAGGTCGAGCTCAAGGAGAAGAAGCATCGCGTCGAGGACGCCCTTTCAGCTACCCGCGCTGCCGTTGAGGAAGGCATAGTTCCCGGAGGTGGCGTGGCGCTGATCAATGCCATCCCTGCTCTGGATAACGTTAAAATGGATCTGCCCGACCAGCAGACTGGCGTGGAGATCATGCGCCGTGCGCTGGAAGAACCCCTGCGGGGCATCGTGGAAAATGCGGGCATGGACGGGGCGGTGGTCGTCGAGAATGTACGCCGCCTGCAAAAAGAGAAGAAGAACAAGAACATCGGTTACGACGTGATGCGCAATGAGTACTGCGACATGCTCGAGGCGGGGATCATTGACCCGGTCAAGGTGACCCGCAGCGCGGTGGAGAACGCAGCCAGCATCGCTGCTATGCTGCTCACCACCGAAGCTCTGATCACCGACATCCCCGAAAAGGAGAAACCGGCACCCGCAGCACCACCGCCGTACTAGGCCGCGAGCTGTAACTACAGGTAAAGAGAAACCCGTTTTCTTTAAGAAAACGGGTTTTTTTGTTTACTCTTGACTTTCGGTCCATTTTGTGCTATCTTCCCGCGTGTGTGGAATTGCGTATCAGCACCAAGCCGAGGAGGGGGGAATGCTGAGGAAAATCCTGATTGCCCTGGGCGTCGTCGTGTTGGTCGTCGTCCTGGTGGTGGGCGGTGGGGGCTATCTGTTCATCCGCCGCAGTTTTCCCACCATCAACGGTACCATCCGCGTGCCAGGATTGCAATCCGAGGTGCGCGTCTACCGTGACCGGTGGGGCGTGCCCAACATCTACGCCGATAATCTGCACGACCTGTTCTTCGCCCAGGGGTACGTCCACGCCCAGGATCGGTTGTGGCAGATGGAGTTCAACCGGCGCGTCGGCAGCGGCACACTTTCCGAGGTGTTGGGTGAGGCCACGCTGGAGGACGACAAGTTTCTGCGCACCATTGGCCTGCGCCGCGCCGCCGAGAAGGACTGGGAGAGCCTGGATGAAAACACCCGTGCGGCGCTCCAGGCCTACGCCGATGGGGTGAACGCTTTCATCGAGAGCCACAAGGACCGCCTGCCTCTGGAGTTCGTTATCCTGGGGGCCACCCAGGTGCCGGGCTACGTCCCCGCGCCGTGGACGCCGGTTGACAGCTTGGCCTGGGGCAAGGTGATGTGCTGGGACCTGGGCGCGAACTGGCGCGACGAGCTGAAATGGGCACGGTTCATTCAGGAGCTGGGCGAGGAAACCACCCGCGAGCTGATGCCCGCCTATCCCGAGGCCGGGCCGTTCATCATCCCGCCGGAGGCGAAGGACTATCGGGATCTGGGTATCACCGATCTCTTCCCCGATGAACACCTGGCTCGGATTTTGGGTAACGATGGCGAGGGATTGGGCAGTAACAACTGGGTGGTGGATGGGACGATGACTGCCAGCGGGAAGCCGCTCCTGGCCAACGACCCGCACCTTAGCCTGCAGACGCCGTCCATCTGGTACGAGATAGGGCTGCACGCCCCCGGTTTCGACGTGGTGGGCGCGTCCTTCCCCGGCACGCCGGCGGTGATCATCGGCCACAACGAACGCATCACCTGGGGGGTGACCAACGTCGGCCCGGACGTGCAGGACCTCTACCTGGAGAAGGTCAACCCCGATAACCCTTACCAGGTCGAGTACATGGGCCAATGGGAGGACGTGAAAGTCGTTGATGAGGAGATCCGCGTGGCTGGACAGGACAAGCCCATCTCACTGGAAGTGCGCATCACCCGCCATGGCCCGATCATCAACGACGTGGTCGAGGGCCTTGCACAGCCCACGGCCTTTCGCTGGACTGCGCTGGAGGGCCAACAGCTTTTCCGCGCGGTGCTGCTCATTGACCAGGCGGACAACTGGCAGGAGTTCCGTGACGCCCTGCGCTACTGGGATGCTCCCTCGCAGAACTTCGTCTACGCCGACGTGGAGGGCAACATCGGCTACCAGATGCCCGGCCACATCCCTATCCGCGCACAAGGTCAGGGATTGGTCCCTGTGCCCGGCTGGACCGGCGAGTACGAGTGGACAGGCTACATTCCCTTCGACGAGCTTCCTTCGGTTTTCAACCCGCCCACCCATTTCGTGGTCACGGCTAACAACGAAGTCGTCCCCGACGACTATCCCTATTTCATCGCCTATGGATGGGCAGCTCCCTACCGGGCGCAACGCATCACGGAGCTGCTGAGTGCGGCGAACCCGGGCAGTCTCACCGTGGATGATATGCGCGACGTCCAGGCCGACGTGTATTCCATCTCCGCCGAGAAGTTGATGCCCTACCTGGTGGCCCTGGAACCGGAGGGCTGGTTGCAAGAGCGGGTGATGCGCGATCTGCTGAGGCCCTGGGACTACTACCTGTCGGCCGACAGCGCAGCCGCGTCCGTGTTCGAGGTCTTCTATTGGAAGCTGGTGGAGCACACTTTCCAGGACGAGCTAGGGGAGCTATATCCGACCTATCTGGAGATGGGCAACTACCATCGCCTGCTGCTGGAGCGTCTGGTCGAGGAGCCGGACAATCACTGGTGGGACGACGTGAGCACCGACGCCCGCGAGACCCGCGACGACATCTACCGCGCCGCTTTCGCCGATGCGCTGGAATACCTGGGCCGCCACTACGGCGACCTGCATACTCTGTGGCGCTGGGACAAGATGCACACCGCCCACTTTGACCATCCGTTGGGCGCGGTGAAACCCCTGGACAGGATTTTCAACGTCAGCGGCGTGCCTGTAGGTGGTGACAACTTCACCGTGAATCCGGGCTCGTTCAAATACAAGGATCCCTTCTCGGTGGACAAAGGCCCATCCTACCGGCAGATCGTGGACCTGAGCGATTGGAACAACAGCCGCTCGATGCATACCACCGGCCAGTCGGGGCAGCCGTTTCACAAGCATTTCTCGGACATGATTGAGTCCTGGCGTAAGGTGGAGCACCACCCCATGCTCTTCGACCGCGCGCAGATCGAGCAGAGCCGGGAGGGGGTGCTGGTGCTGGTGCCGTAATTTGCCACGGGAACCGGAGGCCGGTAGAAAAATCAACGGGGTTACCGTCCCGCGGGACGGTAACCCCGTTGATTTAATCCCCCCTTACTCCCGTAGTTTGTACACCGATAGAAACGCTTTCACTCGTGGGTCGTCCGTCCACGGCAGGTCCACCCGCTCGTACTCGGGCACGCCGTCGAACATCGTCCCGTAGATGATGATGTAGTCCGGGCGGCGATCAATAATGTAACGCATGTCCAGCTTTTCGTGGCCTGGGGTGCCCTCGCCCATCCGCTTGCCCAGTGACTTCAGCTCCTCGCGATTCAGGTGTGCGGTGTGCAGATCGTTGATGCCGAACATGTCAATCGTGCGCAGCTCGGAGTAGAACGGCATCTGGCCTGCTGCGTCCACGGCGATGACCGTGTCAGGCGGGACGTTGTCGTGTAGCCATTTGCCCATCTGCGTGCGGGCTTGCCCGGCCAGCTTGGCATCGAAGCGATTGAGAAACAACGCTTGCTCACCCTCCACAGATGATGCCCAGAAGAAGCCGACCAGCAGGCTGACCAGCAGCACCCCGGCCGCCGCGTAGGTCAGCCGCCGTGGGCCACTCCGCTCCTCCAGGGCCGCCCGCCCCCAGATCAGCTTCTTCACCCAGTGGTAAAACTCGACCAGGCCACCCGCCAGCAGCAGATAGTAGAGCGGCATCAGTGGGGCGAAAAAGCGGCCCACCGACCAGTCGCCCCCCACGTAAGCGATGTAGACGCTGTAGACGACGACGGTCAGCGCCATATAACTGGCCCAGACGGTGGACCGGGGGCGGAAAAGTGGGATCAGGGCCACCAGCAGGGGGATGTAACCCAAATGAATGCCGATGAACGTCCGCACGTAGGCCAGTCCTCGTTGCCATTGGGCCGCCGTGTCCTCCAGCGTGACCTTGGCGTAGAACGTGTTGGGGAAGAACCAGCCGTAGTACCGCCAGCGAAACAGGAAATAGGGCACGAAGATGACCACGAACAGCCCCACTCGCCCCAGGTCCATGCGGGTGATCAGCCGCTTGCGCGCGCTGAGGCGGTAGGCGACTTGATGGGCCAGGGTGAGGGCGAACACCAATAACCCCTCGGGGCGGGTCATCGCTGCCAGCGCAAACCACGCCCCGGAAACTGGCACCTGGGCTCTGCCCTGGAGTTCGCGGATGTAGGCCACGGCCCCGGCCAGGATGAGAAAAGCGAACAGGGTTGTCTCCAGACCACCCACCGACCACAGGGCAAAGGAACCATCCACAGCCAGGAATAACGCCGCCACCAGTCCAACCTGTGGTAACAATCCCTCGATCTCTCCGGTGGCTCGGTAGATGAAATACAGGCAGCCCAGGGCGAAGAGAACGCCCAAGACGATGGACGTCGCCGTGACGTTCAGCCCCACCACGAAAGCGGGGATCATCATCACCGTCCATAGAAAATTGGTGTACCCCTCCACCCGCCTCTCGCCGGCGTTGAAGGTCAGACCGTACCCCCGCGCTGCGTTCTGTGCGTAGCGATACGAAATGTAGGCGTCGTCTACGGTGTCGTAGCCGAGGGCGTGGCTGTAGAAAAGGCCATGCCCTATCAGGATGACCGCCGCCAGCAACAGATACGTCTCCGGCTGGCGCGCCCACCTGCGCAATGTGTCCCTCAATTTATCCCTCCATAGTGCATAACGCGGCCTCCTGCCGCAACCGATCTTTGGGACACGGATTCACACGGATTCCACAGATTTCTGTTTCTTTTTTCTCCGTGTTCATCCGTGTAATCCGTGTCCTACAAAAATTCTCGCGCATAACGCAAATCTTGT
>Ga0116200_10000607_pt1 | contig 12206 bp, 8 predicted proteins | sample Mar14436cmmetaG_FD_94478 | JGI IMG/M metagenome (GOLD analysis project Ga0116200, IMG submission 94478) | Marine hydrothermal vent microbial communities from Guaymas Basin, Gulf of California to study Microbial Dark Matter (Phase II) - Marker... ... | reverse complement strand
TACTTCCCCATGGCAACTACTTGAAGATTGTAAGCGATAAACCAATGATGGTGTACTCCTATTCCCTTGTCCACGGATGGGCGGTGGCGACATACTATCCATCAACAGAGGGACCATATGTGGGGAAGTCCTTCAAGCTCTTTCCAGTGGCATCATTCCTGAGGGTATATGCGTTGGAGGAGGGTATAATCGAAATAAGTGGACCTAATGGATACTTCATGAGCCTACCCCTGATTCCCGATAGCTACAGTGAAATAAATTTCTCAGATATATGGATGAGAGAGAAGGCTGCAGACGAGATAGATTATGAGATATATTTTGAGGTTGAATCCACTGGGAAAGTTATGCTCTATGGAGGAGAAATGGGATATCAGTGGTATACTGTGCCATCTGTAGGGGAGGGAATGGTCGGATATACTCATTATGGCCACACAATAAGCCCAAGAGAGTTCTATGGAAGCATACTCGTAGTTTCCTATGGTAGTGGAGAGCTACATCTGACAAATCTCAGTGATCCCACAGATGTAAGGACTTATGAGCTGAGGAAGCCTGGTGACATTCTATATATCACCAAATATACTGCTACACCCTTCAAGATAGAGAGCGAGGCACCAGTCTTTGTGCAGACAGGTTTCACAGACCACTATGAGAAGTATAATGGCTTCACTGGACAGCACTATGCAGGGGGATGGATAAATGAGAATGGGGAAATAGAATATTGGTTCTATGTGAACAATAGGGGGCCTGCATGTGTCTTCGCACCAGAGGATGTGAGTATTACAGTGAATGGCACAACCTATGAACTGAAGGCTGATCAATATGAGGAGAAGTCGAAGATAGATAAGGGATGTCTTCTCAGACTTCCAGGGCCTGGATTGTGGCATATAGTCTCTCCGAAGCCTCTGATTATACAGCTCCAGCCACTTGACGGATATGCAGTAGTGCCGGAGGGCATACCTGCAACACATCCAGAGTTTGAGGAAGCACCCACAGGCGCTGATATGACACCAATCATCATAATAGTGGTAGTAATAGTTATTCTAGCTGCTTTGGGAGTATTCCTATTAAGGAGGAGGAAGGGTTAGGGTCTGGAGAGGGCGGTAACAATCCATTCGTCTTCGACACGCTTGAGAGTGAGAACGACCTCTTCGCCTTCCTTGAGGGTTAATGCTAGATACCATCCCTCTGGCTTGAGGTTTGACCTCACCACCTTGCACCACTCATAGTCAGGACTATCTATATGGAGAACAACCACCGTCTCTCCAGCCTCCACATAATTTATCACATCAAGCACTCTTGCAGTCACATTAATAGCTTCAATGCTTCGACCCAGTACAAGGCTTCTGAAACGTGCCCTACACATAGAGACAAGTTCAGCTCCCTTCACACCCTCACCAGCCATTAGGATCACAACATTATCTATATTCTCAGCATCCACCATTCCCAGGCCTGCAAGCCTCACAATCTCAGCTCCCTCCCAGTAAATTGGAACATACCACACAAGCTTCACCTCCTCTCCAATGCGCTCAGGGTAGAGGAGTGGCATGGTGGCATAGTAGATTCCGGTTGCAGGCTTGGGAAGTCTGCCTGTGACAACCTCTCCGGCAGTCACTCCACTTATCAGATTGAAGTCTCTGAGGTCATAGAACTCTATCCTATCCTTGTATACTTTGAAGAGGCCTGCAAGAGTCTTGGGGTTCTCAACTGGATTGACCATAACCATGGCCACAAACTCGTTTGTATCTGGATCAACAATATATCTGACATCCTCACTTATCTCAACCCTGTCTCGGCTTGGAGGAATAATCCAGAGGAAGCCTCCGCTGAGGAGGTCGAAGCCATCACCTCTCCTCAAGTCACCCCAAGTGGTTATCAAATCCTCCAGTGTTGACTCATCATAGTACTGGGTGTAGTAATCCTCCTCAATTATGTTGAGATTCTCATCATACTTTAGTGGTTGGGCAAATCTCTTGACGAGGTCGAAGCCGATAACTGAACGTGTCTGCACATAAGTTATTTTTCCATTCTCGAATAGTGGATAGGCAACACCATATAGGTACCATGCACTCTTATACATATAGCTCCTGAAGGCTATATCCCTATCGAGGAAAAGGCCTTCCCCTATAGGAAATGTCTTATGTACTATTATGGGCTCCTTCGTTGGATCATTGGCATCAATTATGACGAAACCCTTAATGTAGTTCTCTGCCATCACATTTGTAGATGCGATCGTAGAAATCCAGACAAGTCTACCATTATATCTCGAGATATGTGTGCTCAGAACTTGAACATTTGAGCCAAACTCACTTATTCTCTGCTCAGTCATTATCCTCGCAAGATAGCTGGTTACAAGCCTTACATTCTCATCCTTAATAGGGTTCCTGAAAATATCTCCACTTTTGTAAATTATCATGTTGTCAAAGTATTTGGCTGTAGCTAACTGCTGATACCAAGTTGCTGAAGCTATCAATATGGTGAAGAAGATTATGAGCGTCAGGGAGATTGCTATATTTCTATATCTTATGAGCCTTCCTTCAGAGCCTTTCGAGAAGCTCATGCCAACCAAGAAGAACCATATTAATGTGAGATATATGTCGGCAATAGTGAGCCAGACTATTTGAAGTAATAGGGTGATCAGGAATAGTTGTAGAAGAAGGCCATAGAGGAAGGTGGAAAGGAGTCTTCTCTTTCCACGTCCATGCATGAGAGTGAAGTCTATAACTGTGAGGACTATAGGATAGAGGAGTAATAGGGTTAAGCCATTGATCTCCATTCTGATGGTAGAAGAGGGTTCATAGCCACTATAAACCTTTTGGAGATATGAGTAAAGATTCTCTGTCAAGTCTCTTCAGATGTATGATGGCCCTCCAAACATAAATTACGGCTGTGAGGAGGGCGTGGATAAGAATGGTGTAGAGGCAGAGTTCTGGATGGCCAAGCAGAACGGAGATGAGAATGTGAATATTGTACAGGTTTCTTCTACCTGCCACTCTTCGAAAGATTCTTTCGAAGTCTCCGCTGTCATCCAGACTTTTCCCTGTAAGCCGCCTAAAATGGTCATAAACGAATCTGTAGAAGGGAACAATCCATGTGATTAGGAGGGCGAGAACAAGAGGAAGACCATCTCCCGAAGTCAGGTAAAGACTGAGTGAGAGCGCAATTATCCAAGACAGTTCAAAGAGATAGTCGAAGGGATGTTCTAACCCACCTATCTTAGTTGTCATCATCTTAACCCTCGCTAGCTTCCCATCTATGCCATCCAAAATGCCCACTATGAAGGTGATGATTGAGGCAGCCAAATATTGGCTGAGGAGAAATAGGAGGGTGGCTGAATATGCAAAGAGGTTGACGATAAGAGTTACCTGGTTTGGAGTGAGTTTTGTTTTAGCTACCTTCAGAACGAGCCAGTTCTCGATAGGAGTATGTACATAGTGAGCTAGGAGGTCTGAGGCACCTTTTGATGAGGACTCCACAATGATCTTCTCACCTTGTCTCAAATCCTCTGGAGTGTCTATATCTATCCAATAGGGCTTCACTTCCTTTCTCAGCTTTGATACATAAATATCTCCTATTCTAGAGATATCGAATATGGTTGCGTCACCCCTCTCAGCTGCTATCTGTATTGCATCAGAAAGATTTGACATACCCCTCTCAATAGCTATATTAGCATACTTGAAGATCTTTCTCCTACATAGGAAGAGACCGATGTCGGTATAGTTTCCACTCACCCTCTTTCCGATCTCGATAACCTTCTTATTCTCAACTCTGATCTTTGTTGCCTCCTCATTGGCCACACCTGGCTCCGCAGCCACCACTACACTATACTTTACGGGTATCACCTCAACTAGAGCCTTAACAATTCTGTGGTCGAAGATATGGTCACAGACAGATAAGAGGAAGAACTCATCATCTATATAGTTCTCTGCAGCGGCGAGGGAGTATAAGTTTCCTTTCTGCCATTCTTCATTCCTCACAAAGGATATCGAAACACCCTTCACATCTCTCTTAACAGCCTCCTCCACAGTGTCACCTTTACAGCCGGTGACGATCACGAAGTGGTCTATACCACCCATCCACAGTATCTTAATGGCACGATATAGGAGTGGAAGACCTGCAACCTCTACGAGGGCCTTTGGCCTATCCCTAGTTAGGGAGCCGAGCCTCTTCCCCTTACCAGCAGCTAGGATAACTGCCATCAATATTCTCAGCCTCCAAAGGAGAGGAAGGGTGAAAATGAAGACTAAATAAATAAAGGATGATTTAGGTAAATAAGTTTTTTGAAATAGGGAAATTTTAGAAGTTTTCATGCGGGGAATCCTTCTTATGGACGTCGAGGAAAAAGGGTAATAAAGGGTTCTCTAGCTATATTGGTTTGAGCATAGATGAGCCTACCTCCCATTAACATTGAGGTAATTTCAAGACGTATTGTGGAGAGGTTGAGATGGTACATAAGAGACCACGCCAAGAGGAAGTGTGGAGTTATAGGGGTAAGTGGAGGGGTAGATTCTGCAGCCACGCTGGCGCTCCTCGTAAGGGCTTTGGGTCCTGAAGATACATATTGCTTGATCTTGCCCTCCGACTCCACACCTGAGAGGGATATAGAGGATGCAAAAAAGTTGATTAGGTTATTCGAGATACCGGAAGAGAGCTGGGAGGAGATACCTATCGACCCAATTGTCTCAGCCTTTGAGGAGAAGCTGGGAAGCCTCACAGATGTTGAGAGAGGGAATATAAAGGCCAGAGTTAGAATGACGATTCTTTATCAGAGGGCTTATAGACTTAAAGGATTGGTTGTGGGGACAGGCGACAGAAGCGAGATACTGATAGGATATTTCACCAAGTATGGAGATGGTGGCGTAGATATTCTTCCGCTTGGTGGGCTCTATAAGACGTATGTAAGACAGCTCGCCAAGTATTTGGGTGTTCCAGCGGAGATAGCTGACAAACCCTCATCTCCAGCCCTCTGGAAGGGGCAAACTGCAGCCACAGAGCTTGGGTTGGACTATGACAAGATAGATCCTATACTCCACTATAGATTCGATAAGTGGATGAAGCCTGAGGAGATAGCGGAGGCGGTTGGGGTCCCGGAGAGAACTGTGGAGGAGATTCTCAGGAGAGTTGAGGTAACTGAACATAAGAGGCTGCCACCTGAGATATTCAAACTTGAGCTATACACATAGTCATTAAAGTAGGGTGGGGTAAGTAATGCCCTTCACGCCCTTTCACCTTGGGCCAGCGATTCTGATGTATTCCCTCCTAAGAGGGAGGTTTGAGCTCATCGTAACAATACTCTCTAATATTATTATAGATGTTGAGCCGTTTCTCGTCATCCTCCTCAGGTTAAATATGCCTCTACATGGACCTATCCACAGTTTTCTCGGAGCAACATTACTGGCGGTCTTAACCAGTGGATTGGCAAACTACTTGCTACCTTATCTCTATCGATTTATCAGAATGAAGTATACATATAGGTATAGCCAACTGCTTGTAGCTTCACTTACAGGAACATACTGCCACATACTGCTGGATGCTCCTCTCTACTCTGAAATGAAGCCTTTCTACCCTCTATCTGGAAACCCATTCCTCTACACCATAGAACCGGGGTATATTTATGGAGGTTGTATATTCTCTTTTCTAGTTGGTTTCGCCGTGTGGGGGATATGGAAACTCAAGCAACATATTTAATTGTATGACAAACATTACATTTTATCATATAAAAGACATAAATGTGTTACAGAAGGGATTAGTTGTATAACGAAGTGAGAAGTGTAAGATTGTGGGTAAGAAACACCAGATTGTGATACCGAGGGATGTGAGGAGAACCCTCGGCATATCCGTCAGAGATGTGGGTTGATAATAGAGATCAGGGGAAATAAGATAGTTTTATGGAAGAGACCTGAGAGTTATACAGAATGTTTGAGGGGATTGATACATATTATTCATACAGCTTCCAGCTATCGCTCAGAACAGCCCTTTGTATTTGTCTTCAAGATATTGTATGTAGGGCTGATGAGATACTTTTCCACCAATTCTTTGAATCAGTACGAGTGGGTCATATAGCTTTCCCATTTGGTGGATATTGTTCTTCAGCCAGTTGAGGACTCTGATGAGGGAGCCTTCCTCAAGCTCGTTTCTCCAACCTTTGCACTCCCGATTGATTACCTGAAGCATGATAGTAGAGTATAAGTTCCCTAGGAGATATGTGGGAAAGTAACCGAATGCCCCTATGTACCAATGGATATCCTGTAATACACCCTCCCTGTCATCAGAGACCTCGACGTCGAGATATTCACTATACTGCTCCTCCCATACGCTTGGAAGTTCAGAAACCTTTAGGTCACCATTGAACAACTCCTTCTCCACATTATACCTAATTATTATATGCAATCCGTAGGTTGCCTCATCAGCCTCCAGCCTGATCTTACCTCTCCTAACTCGGTTGACCTCCCTCAGGATCTCTGGGAGGACATCGCTGTTAACTTTTCCATTTGTCAGCTTATCAAGTATTGAGATCAGATATCTCCAGAACTCCGGCGATCGTCCCACAATATTCTCGACAAACCTTGATTGTGATTCGTGAATACCATAGGAGCAGGGTTCACCTACAGGTGTGAAGAACCATTCCTCAGGGAGATTATGATCATAGAGGGCGTGTCCACACTCGTGTAGAGCAGAGAATAGTGCATAGGTGAAGTCTCCTGGCCTATAGTGGACTGTGACCCTGACATCATTATACTTCCCGGAGGTGAATGGATGTTCAGATATGTCTATACGGCCCCAGGCTGACTCTCCGTCGAAACGGTATCCCAGAAAACTGGCAACTTTCAAGACTAACTCCCTCTGTCTCTCCACATCCATCTCCTTCGATGTGAAGAAGTTTTCTTCGCTCTCATACCTATCTATCAGCATTCTCAACCTTCCCCCAACTTGGGAGAAGAGAGGATCAATGACCTCCGTAGAAACCTTAGGCTCATATATATCTATGAGGGCGTCGTAAAGGGTTGAGACCTCCTTCTCATCCATGAGAAGTCTTGAAAGTTCTCTGTTGAGCTCTATGAGACGGCCTAGCTCCTTCTCCACAACTTTGAAGTCTCCTCGCTTCTTGGCTATGAGCCATTTGCTTACTGTAGTTGTCTCCTGCCTCTTTATTTCTGAGATTAGCTTTTCTGGTACTGCAACTGCCTCTCTATGCATCCGCTGTATCAGCTCTATGTTTCGCTGTTCCACCTGAGTTAGGGAGCTAAAATCCGGGTGGGCTAATATCTCTTTAAGAAGATTTCCCAACTCTCTGCTTCTAATTATTCTGTGTTTAAATCTCTCTGTGAGGGATCTCTGGAGGCCTCTTATTTCAACCCCTGCAGGAGGCATCATGGTCTGTTGATCCCAGAAGAGAAGGGATTCTATGGATGTTAGAAGTGAGAAATCTCTATATCTCTCAATTATTTTCTGATAGAGCTGCCTAAGGTTCTCTATAGGCATCTATCATCATAAGCCCCATCACTTTAGGAATTAAAAAGCTTAGTCTGGTTTTATTTGGCATACTCCAGCTTCTCAATCTTCTCCATAATAGCTCTGTGAAGCTCCATCAACATTCTCTTACGATCCTTCATAAGGATTATGTCAGGTTCTCCTAGAACTATGAGGTTGTGGGCAAAGGGAGAGGGAATATCTGTCTGGATGTAATTCACCTCTACCTCTCCATCCCTGATCCATCTCTGGACTATTTTAGCTGACTCCAAATCCATGGCATCCATTAGGATCTCACGATAGGTCTCCTCTATCACAGGGAACTCTGGATCGATCTTCTCAACGAGGTTGAGCAGAACCTGAGCGTTTCTCTGCTGTTTCGAGACACTGATCTTATAGCCCTTATAGTTTCTGAGAACTAGGAAGCTTCTTGAGGCACAGTGCCGGAATCTGCGTTTCATCATCTCCGTCCTCCTTATGTTCCTCCTGAGCAGTTCCTCCATATCTACATTGACAAAGCTCTCAACCACCTTCTCGAGGTTCAGCCTCGCCTTCTCCGGAATTATTAGAGTGAAGCCATTGTCACTTATCATGACCATCACATTTCTTCTTATCATGTCTGAGACAATTATCGAGATAACACGGGAGAGGACATCATTGGTCCGTCTGCCGAAGAGGGAATGAAAAACAATTATTCTCCTACCTCTGAGGTCTCTGGTCTCCTCTACAAGTATCTCCTTAAACCCAGGAATATGCCCCTTTGTGAAGAGGTATTGTTCACGGAGATAGCGGAAGATGGCCTCAGCAGCATACTCATCTACCGGATAATTTCTCTTTATCCACTTAAGGATCTCAGAGTCTTCTAATTCACTCCTGAACATGTCCCTAACGGTCTCCCTGAATCTCTGTACATCTAAGGCGAGGTCGAAGCTCAGAGGAAGCATCTCTGAAAACCATGCGGGAATTGTTGGAGATGAATCCTTCGGGACATTCTCCACGTAGCAACGCATCCCCCTCGCATACCTAAATTTATAGAGACCTCCACCCAGGACAAATATATCTCCGGGTCTGAGTCTTTCAAGGAACTCCTCCTCAATCTCCCCGACAGGCTTCTTATCTGGAAGCCTATAGACATCTATCTTAACCTCATCAGGTATCGCCCCAAGATTCAGATAGTATATGACTCTCGTGTACTTACCTCTCCTCCCGAACATCCCATCCGATTCATCATACCATATCTTTCCATACACCCTCCTATCTTCAAGCCTGACATAGTGGCCTGCTAAATAATGTAGAAGTTTTTTGAACTCCTCCTCAGACAGTTCATGGAAGGGATAGCTCCTACGTATCACACGTAAGGCATCCTCTACTCTCCATTTACTGTTGAGAGCCATACCAACTATGTGTTGTGCAAGTATGTCGAGAGGCTTCTTAACCACGTGCATCCTGTCAAGCTTTCTCATGTAGGCATCCCTTATCATGACAGCCAACTCAACCACATCATCTCTATCCATAGCTATGAAGACACCCTTCGCAGTATCTCCAAATTTATGTCCACTCCGTCCAACCCTCTGAACAGCTCTGCTCACACTCTTGGGGGAACCTATCTGTATGACGAGCTCGATGTATCCCACATCTATCCCAAGCTCTAGGGATGTTGAACTGACCACAACCTTCATCTCGCCTCGCTTCAACCTATCCTCCACATCAAGCCTTATTGTTCTAGAAAGGGAGCCATGATGTGCACCAATAGTTATATCATTGTACTTCTCAGGCCACATACTTTTTAGGTGGTATACAACCCTCTCAGTACCGCTTCGAGTATTGGTAAATATTAAGGTGGTTTTATGTTCTGAGATGAGTTTGTCCAAAAGATTATAGAGTTCTTGATTGATCTCCTCAGCTGAGGTATATATGAGGTCCCTTACGGGAGTTGTAACTTTGAGATCATAGGGTTTCTCCCAACTCACGTCCACAATATAACACTCTCTTAATTCACCACTATCATTATACCCCACGAGGAACTTTGCAGCTTCCTCCAATGGATGAAGTGTTGCACCCAGTCCTATTCTCATGAATTCATGTCCTGCGAGTTCCCTTAGGCGCTCAAGGCTGAGGGAAAGATGTGCACCCCTCTTGTTATCTGCAAGCTCATGTATTTCGTCTACGATTACCCATTCAACAGAGCCAACCATCTTGCTGAATTTTGGAGCATTAAGGATTATGGCGAGGCTTTCAGGGGTTGTAATGAGAATATGTGGAGGCTTCCGTAGCTGTCTCTGCTTCTCCGATGGTGAGATATCGCCTGTTCTCACACCCACCCTTACTTCAGGAAGCTCAACACCATGTTCCTTCGCTATATCCACTATTTCTTTTAGGGGCTTTAACAGATTTTTGCGTATATCATTATTTAATGCTCTTAGAGGAGAAATGTAGACGACATAAATACCCTCCTCAAGTTCTCCACGCTCCCCTCTCTTAAAGAGCTCGCTGAGAATGCTGAGAAAACCTGCGAGTGTCTTACCTGAACCTGTGGGACCAGTTACTATAACATTCTTCCCCTCAGCTATGAGTTTAAAGGAATATTCTTGTGGCGGTGTAAGTCTCTCATAGTTTTTCTCAAACCACTCCCTTACATACGGCTGCAGGACTGAAAGAGATTCCTCTCTACTAAAGGGTTTGGAGACATACTTCAGTCCTGCAGCCATATCCACATAGGACACTTTAGAGGAAGGCTAAAAACTTTTGAAGAAAGAAAGGAGAGCATAACAAATTTAAAAGAGTTAAATAGGTAGAACATGAGGAGTCAAGGAGTTGGGAGAGAGAGGCTTCTATTTCAGCATGGGGTTCAGTCTCCTCTTCTGGGGAGTAGTAACACTTTTTGGAGCGATCTCAACATTCTATCTAAAACAAATACCGCATTCCGAGATCGCGATAAATAACCTTTGGATGATATTAAACCTCATTGCAATATTTGTGACAAGCTTTGTTTCAGGTGTAGTTGGATTACCTGAGACGTTAAGGAGGATTAAGAACAAATTAATGAAGAGAGAGAAGAGGGAAGAAAAAAAGGAGAATCGAATTAAAGGGATAGCGGTGATGCTTTCTGGATTTATTCTGTGGACTACGGTTATGACAATACCTACACTTTTACCTGAGAGACTTTATCCACCACTATATCTTCTGGCCCTTGGAGTAGGGCATACTATGACATATCTAATAGCCTATGTGACTGGAAATAGACATACAGTAATACAGCTAGGAACAGGAATAGTCCTGATCTTCCTTAGTTTTCCATTTTATTATGCAATAAATTATCTTGAAGAGAATATCCTCTGGCTGCTCTCACTTCTATCTGGTGTGATCATATACTTCATTTCAGGATTAAAACTTATGGAGAAAGCCTTCAGGATATGAGAAGTCTCACCACTTCGGTTCTTCAACTATTTGGAAAGATCTTCCACAATACTTACATCTCACAGTAGGTACACCATCAATGATCTGAATTCTATTAGGATCTATAGATGCACCGCAATAAGGACATTTTAACTCTTCCAACTCCACTCCACTTGGAAGCTCGATCTCCTGTGTGATTTCAATCTTAGCTTTCTTACTCTTCTGATAGAAGGTTAGTATGATGAAGATTAACAGAATCAAGAAACTGCTTATAATTATCCTAACTGGATTATATACCGCGGCAAGAAGATAGAGAACAGCAAGGAAGGTCAATACGAAAGAGACAATTAGGATAACTGTGGACTTAAGGTCACGGGACATCTTTTTAGAAAAAGATTCCAAAGGATTTATAGTTTTTGAAGAAAGAGAAAAATAAAAAGTAAGGAGGAGAGAGGAAACTCTATTTCTTTTTCTTCTTAAGAAAGATAATACCTACAACTATCAGAATGATTACTATGATTCCAATTACTAGGGTAATGTCGACTCCTCCACCTCCTCCAGCAGTAGCTTCAGGCTCTGTTGCTGGAAATGAAGGATCAGAGACGAGAAATATTCCTATAGCGTCCCTGCATCCGAAGAGTTGGAAGACTGCCAAAGGAACTGATGAATGAATGACATTTAAACCAGCATATGAGAATATTCTGTGCTCCTCGGGCTTCATATCCCACTCGTCCACATCCTTCCCACCTACAGTAAGTTTCACCGTTGCCTCCTCTGGAACAACTATAGCAATCTCGTTCTTTCCCTCATGTGGCACAGGACCTGAGAACATTACATAGACATATTCTGAATCTATTTTCTTACCTCCAGCCATACACATGCCATCACCTCCCACACCGAGGTAGATATAGGTATCACATGTACTTTCAAACCTTAGGAGATGCCAAGTGGAATCTGGAGCGAGCTCATCTAAATCTACCTCCCAGTACGCAGGAGCATCGTCGAAAGTTTGAGAAGCTATAAGCTCCTCCGTCTCAGCATCGTAAACCCTTACTTCACCTGGTTCAAATATGTTGACAACGAAGTATCCGGGGACAATGCCGAAGTGTTCTTTTCCTACGATCTCGCCATCTGGAGTGGGTGCAGCAGCCAAACCCCCATGTGGTTGAGCATGGATGGCTATATTTCCTGTGGATGTCACCTCATATACCGTTTCCCCGGATAACCAAATGGAGAAGTAGTCACCTGCTGCCACAGGGAGGGTAAGTTCCCATGTAGGATCAGAGAAGTTCTTGATCGTAACTTCGGAATCTTCAAAGGCTATAAAGAAGTAGAGGAAGATT
>Ga0116200_10000605_pt1 | contig 12215 bp, 8 predicted proteins | sample Mar14436cmmetaG_FD_94478 | JGI IMG/M metagenome (GOLD analysis project Ga0116200, IMG submission 94478) | Marine hydrothermal vent microbial communities from Guaymas Basin, Gulf of California to study Microbial Dark Matter (Phase II) - Marker... ... | reverse complement strand
TTTTTTATTTTTTATATTTTAAAAAATGGCAGATTAGGATTTTATCTAACTTTGATCTTTTAACTGTATTGAAATATTCTTTTTGTAAAAATGATGTTAGGAAAAAAATCTCTAATTGAGTAATTAAAGATTTTTGCAAATAAATAAATATAAATGCTTTAATAGTGGTTTCACTAAACTGTTCTACAGTAAAATATCTTTTTTACTAACTAAGGAGGTTAGTCAATGGAGCAACTTGAGGTCCATGATATTGAGTTTTTAACACCAAAAACAGAAGATGAATTACTTGATATTCTTGATAGATATAAGGAAAAGGCAAAGGTGCTTGCTGGAGGCTCAGACTTACTTCTTCTTATAAGAAGAAACCTCATTGCAAGGCCTAATTATATAGTTAATATAATGGAGATACCATCACTGAAGTATATCAATGAAGATGAAGAAACAGTAAGAATTGGCGCAACAGTAACGCATACCGAGGCTATTGAAAATCAAATCATCAATAGGGAGTTCCCCTCACTTGTAAAAGCCTTAAAAACGATAGGATCTACTCAAATAAGAAACTGGGCTACTATCGCTGGGAACCTTGCTAATGCTTCACCGGCTGCAGATTCAGCACCCATTCTTATAGCCTTGGATGCCAAGCTAAAAATAAAATCGGCTAAGGATGAGAAAATAATTCCAGTTGAGGAACTCTTTGTTGGAGTGAAAAAAACGATTCTAAAACCAAACGAGATAATTAAGGAAATAATTATTCCTAAAAAGAGAAAGAATTTCGCAGCAGATTTTATTAAACTTGGTAAACGTAATGCTCTTGTCTTAGCGGTTGTTTCAGCAGCTGCTGGAATAGAAATGTCTGAAGACGGAAAGATAAAGAATATACGAATTGCGTTAGGTTCTGTAGCTCCTACTCCCTTAAGAGCCAAAAAAGCAGAGGATGTGCTTAGGGGTAAAGAGCCAAAAATGGATTTAATAGACAAATGTGCTAAAGTGGCAAAAGAAGAAAGCAAGCCCATTTCAGATGTTAGAGCATCAGCAGAGTATAGAAGAGAAATGGTTTATGTTTTGACAAAAAGAGTCATACTTAATGCTTTAAAAGAGTTAGGGGTTGATGTTGAATGAAAAAGCAACTCCTTAGAATGAGAGTTAATGGGAGAGATGTTGAAGTTTATGTAAGACCTGATGCCAGGCTTATAGATGTTCTTAGAGATTTGGGGTATCTTAGTGTTAAAGAGGGGTGCGGTACTGGTGAATGTGGCGCATGTACAGTTATCATGGACGGAAAAACTGTTCTTTCTTGTATTACGTTTGCGCTACAAGCAAATGGGAAGGAGATTATTACAGTTGAGGGGTTAGCTAAAAATGGAAAGCTTCATCCAGTTCAAGAAGCTTTTATAGAGAAAGGTGCAGTCCAATGCGGATATTGTATTCCAGGTTTCATTATGAGCACGGTATATTTACTTAATGAGAATCCTAATCCGACACATGAAGATATTCTGGACGCACTAGAGGGAAATTTATGTCGTTGTACTGGATATGTGAAAATAATCGAAGCTGTTAAAGAAGCTGCTTCACGACTAAAAAAGGAGGCGTAGTATGTCGAAAGTTATTGTAAAAGAAAAAGAGAGAGTCTTAAATGTTGTTGGTCATCCTGTAAATAGAGTAGATGCCCTGGCAAAAGTTACGGGGACTGCAAAGTTTACAGCTGATTACTATGTTCCAAACATGCTTTATGCCGTAGTTAAACATGCAGACATTCCACACGGATACATAAAGAAGATCGACACTTCAGAAGCTGAGAAAGTTGAAGGAGTGGTGAAAATAGCTACTGGAAAAGATATACCTGGTGTAAAAAAAGTTGGATTCCCAATTCCTGATGAGGAAGTTATTGTTCAAGAAAAGGTTAGATATATTGGTGATGTAGTAGCGATTGTTGCAGCAGAAACTTTAGAAGCAGCAAGAAAAGCTGCAGAAAAAATAAAAGTTGAATATGATCCACTCCCAGTTGTTTTGGATCCAGAAGAAGCTATGAAAGAAGATGCCCCGAAAATTCATGACTCCGGCAATATAATAACACATTTTAAGATCAGAAAGGGAGATGTTGAAAAGGGCTTTAAAGAGGCCGATTATGTTATAGAACGAGAGTATAGAACTCAATTTATTGAACATTCATATTTAGAACCAGTAGCAGCTCTCGCAATTCCGGTTGGAGATATGATTGAAATCTATGGAACAGTTCAGAATCCACATAATGCAAGAAGAATTACCTCACTTACATTAGGAATACCAATGCATAAAGTGAGAGTGATTCAACCAGCACTTGGTGGTTCCTTCGGTGGTAAAGATGATACAGCAAATTTTGTTGCTGCACGTGCTGCATTGATGGCTAAACTAACTGGACGACCAGTTAAGATGGTTTATACCCGAGAACAAGACATGAGAGAAAGTTACAAGAGACATCCATATATTATGCGTTATAAAGTTGGTTTTACAAAGGATGGTAGAATAACTGCTATGGAGATAAAAGTTATCACAAATGCTGGGGCTTATTCGTCGTCGTCTCCATTAGTCTTATATAGATCTACCGTTCAATGTACTGGAACATATGAAGTACCAAACATAAAAGGAGACTTCTATACAGTATATACAAATACTGTATTCTCTGGAGCTATGCGAGGTTTTGGAGCGCCCCAAATAAATTTCGCAGTTGAATCACTTATGGATGAAATTGCAGAAATACTGGGAATGGATCCAGTTGAAATTAGATTGAAAAATGCCTATAAGGAAGGATCAGTAACACCTACTGGGCAAGTATTAAAAGGACATGTAGTTAGCATTAGGGATATAATAAAGAAACTTGCAGAAATTGCGGATTGGAAGAAAAAGCGAGAGGAATACAGTAAAGATAAGGGAGACGTCCGTAGAGGTATTGGGATATCTTGTGCATTTAGAGGAGTTAGCTTAGGTGCAGAAGGAGCAGATTATGCTGGTGCCATAGTAGAAGTTTTCGAGGATGGACATATATCGATTACAAGTGGGATATCAGAAATGGGGCAAGGTGCAAAAACTGTTATGTCTCAAACCGCTGCAGAGGTCCTTGGTGTTCCTATAGAATACGTCACGTTTGTTGGTCCAGATACCTCATTTTCTCCAGATAGTGGACCCACTGTTGCATCAAGAGGGACACTAATGGGATGCGGAGCGGTAAAAGTCGCTGCTGAGGTTGTAAAGGAAAGAATGGCTAAATATGCAGCTAAACTATTTAACACAACATACGAGAACATAGTATTTGAGAATGGTTATGTTTACTCGAAAAAGAATCCAGAGAACAAAATATCATTTCCAGAGCTAGCTAAAAAATGCTATCTTGATAGAGTAAATCTTAGCGCGGTAGGGTGGTTTCTAGCACCAGAGATACATTGGGATCCAGAGACTGGTGAAGGTGAACCATATTTTACATATACATATTATGCAGATATAGCGGAAGTTGAGGTTAATGTAAAAACTGGTGATGTAAAAGTCAAAAAAGTATACGCAATGCATGATCCAGGAAAGGTTGTAAATCCAAAAACAGCAAAAGGACAAGTCTATGGAGGAGTTGCCATGGGTATTGGATACGCATTAAAGGAAGAGTATAAGATAGATGGGAAAGGATATCCAATTACATTAAACTTTGATAAGTATCAAATTGTAAGAGCTCATGAAATGCCTGATGTTGAAGTATATTTCCTAGAAAATCCAGATCCTTCTGGTCCCTTTGGAGCTAAAAGTCTTGGAGAGCCTGCCTTTGATACGGTTGCACCTGCAATAACAAATGCTATTGCACATGCGACAGGTGTTAGAGTAAGAAGTTTACCTGCGACAAAAGATAAAATCTTAAAGTTACTTAAAGAGAAGGAGGAGAGAAGATGAAACTCACGATTTTTGTAAATTCGAAAAAGTATGAATTTGAGGAAATAGACCCAAATATGAGATTAGTGGATCTCCTTAGAGATAAACTTGGAATTACGAGTGTAAAAATAGGTTGCGAGAATGGAACTTGTGGAGTGTGTACAGTACTAGTTGATGGTGTTCCTGTGAGGTCTTGCATAACCCCCGTATCAAAAGTGAACGGGAAAAAAATTTTAACAGTTGAGGGATTAGGAACCCCCGAGAACCCACATCCACTTCAAAAGTTTTTTATTGAGTACGATGCTGTTCAATGTGGATTTTGTACACCTGCAATGATTCTTTATGGATATTATATTGTAAAGAAAAATCCTGATGTAACGAAGGAAGAAATAAAGAAAATGATTTCTCCTGTCTTATGTAGATGTACTGGGTATATTCCAATTATTGAGGCCATAAAAGCTTATGCTGATTTTGTGAAAAGGAGGCGTGAAAAATGAGCATTGGTATTCAAATGGAGAAAACTGAGATGCTTACTATTGTTGGAAAACCAGTAAAGAGAATAGATGCCTATGAAAAAGTGACAGGGTTAGCGAGGTATGTTAGAGATTTAAGGTTTCAGAATATGCTATATGGTTTTGTATTTAGGAGCACGGAGCCTCATGCAAAAATTAAGAAATTGGATGTTAAGGAAGCGAAAAAGGTTCCCGGAGTATATGCAGTTGTGACAGCAGATGACATCCCTGGAGAAAATATCGTGCCAATAATATTAAACGACCGCCCACTTTTAGCAAAAGATAAAGTTAGGTATATAGGCGAAGCTATTGCACTTATTGCGGCGGAAACGAAGGAAATTGCAAAAATCGCGGCTAGTAAAATAAAAGTTGAATATGAACCGCTTCCAGCAATTTTTGATGCCTTAGAAGCTATGAAAGAAGATGCCCCGAAAATTCATGACTCCGGCAATATCTTTACTCACTATAAGATAAGAAAAGGTGATGTAGAAAAGGCATTTAAAGAGGCAGATTTAATAATTGAGAACGTCTATCAAACTAACTATCAGGAACATGTATATATCGAGCCACAAGGAGCCTTGGCTGTTCCAGAGGGTGATGGCATAACTGTTTATTCCAGTACGCAATGTCCATATTATGTGCAGAAAGCAGTAGCAAATGTTCTTGGACTGCCAAGAAGCAAAGTTAGAATAATAGTTACAACAGTTGGCGGAGGTTTTGGAGGAAAAGAAGATGTACCTTCATGGGTATCTGCGGAAGCTGCTGTTCTGGCTTGGGTTACTAAAAGGCCCGTACTGTTAGAGTATGATAGAGAGGAGGATATGGAAACTAGCAGTAAGAGACATCCAGGGTATGTAAAATATAAATCAGCTTTTAAGAAAGATGGAACATTAATTGGAATAAAGGTTGAATACGTAATTGACGCAGGAGCATATTCAACATTATCCCCACCAGTAATATTTAGAGGCACAATCCATGCTCCAGGTCCTTATAAAATTCCTAATGTTTGGGTTGATGGATACGCAGTTGCTACAAATAAAGTACCAACAGGTGCATTTAGGGGTTTCGGTTCACCACAAGTCATCTTTGCATATGAACAACAAATCGACGAAGCTGCGTATAAATTGGGGTTAGACCCTGCTGAGATTAGGTTAAAAAATGCTCTCGACTTAGGAGACGAAACTGCCACGGGGCAAATTCTTAGATATAGCGTTGGAGTGAAGGAAACTATAAGAAAAGCCATAGAAGTGTCGGACTGGTATAGAAAACGAAAAGAGTATTCATTAATGGAAGGCACTAAACGTCGAGGAATTGGAATGAGTACAATAATATATGGGGTTGGTCTGGGAGCTGCAGGAAAGATACTAGAACGATCTGGAGCTACCGTTCAAATCACAACAGATGGTAGTGTCATTGTCTTAGTAGGAACATCAGAAATGGGTCAGGGAATGAGAACAGTGCTAGCACAAATAGCAGCAGAGGCTCTTGGAGTTACAATCGATAAAATATATTTACCAGAAGTAGACACACTTGCTGTGCCAGATAGTGGTCCTACCGTAGCATCAAGAGCTACTGTTATGTCTGGTAATGCCATAATTGATGCTGCTGAGAAGATAAAAGAAAACCTATTAAAGGTAGCATCTGAAGAGTTAAATGTACCTCCAGAGAGATTAGACATTAAAGATAATGTTATCTTTGATACCGATAATCCAAATGTGAAGGTGGAATTTGATAAAATAGTAGAAATTGCCTATGCAAAGGGAGTAAAGCTAGCAGCTGTTGGTTGGTATCACGCTCCTGATACGACGTTTAATGAACAAGGCCTTGGTGATGCATACTATGTTTATTCCTATGCAACTCATGTGGCAGAGGTTGAAGTTGACCTTGAAACTGGAAAAGTTAATGTAATAGATTACTATGCCGTTCATGACTCAGGCAAAATTATAAATCCAGTAACTGCTGAGGGACAAGTTCAAGGAGGAGTAGCCCAGGGGATAGGCTATGCGTTATTAGAGGATTTAGTTGTTGAAAACGGAAAAATTATGAATCCTAATCTTACCGATTATCTCATACCATCTATCAAGGATGTGCCTAATATTAAGGTCTATTTCGTTGAAGCAGAGTATCCCGAAGGGCCATTTGGTGCAAAGGGTCTTGGAGAACCTTGCTTAATGCCAGTTGCAGCAGCAATAGCAAATGCTATTAGACATGCAACTGGAGTTAGAATAAAGAAATTACCAATGACAGCAGAAAAGGTCTTTTTTGCACTTAAGGAGCATGGAGTAAGAGGATGATAATTGCCATAATTTTAGCAGCTGGTAAGTCAGAAAGAATGGGAAGACCGAAACTCATCTTACCAATAATAAATGGCAAAAGCATAATAGAACATGTAATTGAGTGTGTTAAATCTTCAAAGGTTGATGAAGTATTAGTTATTCTTGGTCATGAACCACACAACATTATTCCATATGTTCAGAGAACCAATACTCCCTTTATTGTCAATTTCTTTTATGAATATGGCATGACTAGCTCTTTTAAGAGAGGTATCATGGAAATCGCAGATAGAGCGGATGCAGCACTGTTAGTGTTAGGGGATCAACCGCTAATATCTACAGAGCTAATTGATCAAATCATTGACATTTATGAACATACATCAGCGCTTATAGTTTCGCCTAAATATAAAGGAAAAAAGGGACACCCCGTTTTATTTGATAAAAAAGTGTTTACAGACATTATCAACTTGCCATGGTATGGCATTATTAGGACAGTAGTACATAAATATTCTTTACAACATGTGACCTTTGATTGGGAAAAGTCAGTTATTATTGATGTTGATACGCCTGAAGATTATAAGAAGTTAGTAGAGATCATTAAAAGATCACATAAAAAGAATTAAGATTAATCCGGACCTAGACGCCTATATTTTATTATTTCAGCCATTACACTAACAGCTATTTCTTCAGGAGAATCCGCGCCGATATCGATACCCATAGGAACTTTAATTCTATTTACTACGTTTTCAGGATAACCATCTTTTATTAATTTATTTTTAATAGTAATTCCTTTGTATTTGCTTCCAATAATGCCGATATATGCAGCTGGCATTTTTATAATTTGCCGCAAAATTTCCTCATCTGTTACAGCATCTCTAGTTGCAATAATGATAAATGTGTTAGAATCTATTTTTAGCTTTTTTACAATCTCTGAAGCTTCACCTATCAAAATCTCCGCACTTGGGTATTCAGACTTATATATCTTCTTTTCATCTTTTTCTATAATAATTACATCGAAACCAACCATTTGAGCTATCTTATTAATAGCAATACCTATATGACCATGTCCAAATATTATAAGCTTGGGCTTCGGCTTTATCGGATTCAACAACACTTTTATAGTGCCTCCACATATTTGTCTTAGCTTACCCCTTTCAGTAAGCTCAAATTTTAATACTTTAGGCTCAAGTTTACCTTCTTTAAACATTTGCATTGCAGTACTATATACATTTTCCTCAACAGGTCCTCCACCAATAGTTCCAACTTTTGTTCCATCCTCTTTTATCAGCATCATTACTCCAAGATCACGCGGACCAGATCCTATCTTTTCTGAAATTATGCAAAGTATTACAGAGCGCCCGTTTTTTAGCTCATTTAACGCTTCAGATAATATTTCAATCATTACATTCACCTTGAAAAAATTATGATTTAAAGTTTATAAACCCTTATACTAATTATATATACTGTTAATCTCTCTTACTATACTACATTTTAGTAATAATCCACAATTGAAAAAAATACAGCAAAATAAATTTTTTAAACAATAAAGCCATAATGGATTTTTAGCCAATAAAGCATGGTAGTGTAAATAATGCCTATCGATGAAATGGAAATTCCCAGATATGTAGTTATGGGAGAAAATGCAACTTCTTATTTACCTAAAATAGTCAAAAAGCTAAATTTAAAAAAAGTGCTCATAATAACAGGAAAGAAAAATACTAAAAGGATAACAGAAAAAAAAGTCGTACCCCTTCTTACAAATGAAATCAATATTGAGGTTATTTCAATTGACTCTAAAATAGATTTTCATACTGTAAAGGAGATTTTTGAAAATTGCCAAGAAAAGAGATACGACGCAATACTAGCAGCGGGTGGTGGTGGCGTTATCGACTGTGGAAAAATTACCGCAAGTTGGTTAGATATACCTTTTATTAGTTATCCGACAGCTGCTTCTCATGATGGGATTTCGTCCCCATCAATTTCATTTCTCCTCAGAGAGGAAATAAAAAGATATGGAAAGTTCTCTAATATTGTAAAGTCTCCTATTGCAATAATAGCAGATACAGAAGTGATAAGCCAAGCCCCAAAAAGGCTATTAATTTCTGGTTTTGGGGACATGATAGCAAAATATACGGCCGTTAGAGATTGGAAATTAGCACATAAATTAAGAAATGAACCATTTAGTGAATATGCAGCATCAATGGCATTAATGAGTGCAAAAGTAGTTAGAAACAATATTCCTATAATACGACACGGCGGTGAAAAAGCTGCTCGTGTGATAACAAAAGCGTTAATAGGGAGCGGAGTCAGTATGGCAATAGCTGGTAGCAGCAGACCTGCTAGTGGAGCAGAACATATGTTTAGTCATGCATTAGATTTATTATCGGAGAAATACAATTTTAAAAGAGCTTTGCATGGTGAACAATGTGGTGTAGGATCTATAGTTACAGCATATCTTCATGGAATGAATTGGAGAAAAATTAGAAATGCTCTTAGAGCCGTTGGTGCACCAACAACATCAAAAGAATTAGGAATTGCAGATGAATATCTTATAGAGGCTCTTCACATAGCGCATACTATAAGGCCAGAGAGATATACTATTCTTGGTGATAAGGGTATTTCAAGGGAAGCAGCTGAAGAGGCTTTACGTGTAACAGGGATTATTAAATAAGTTTTTTAGGTTTTATCATAATAATTAAAACTCAACAGCTCTAGTTTCAGGTTTTAGAATTTCTGCTTTTTCTCTATGTAGTATATTCACTATTTCATTATAGGTTTCTTGTAATATCTGTTGATAATCCGCCTCATTTGTTTCAACTTTATCCATTTTTTCATACAGTACTTTTGTACGTTCGTCAGAAACTAACTCATAGAAGTTATCTGTTAAATACTTTGCAACCGATATCCCCTTTGGTGTAGGTTTTATTCTTCCATTAACCTCTTGTATATATTTCCTGTCAAATAGCTTCTTCACAATTATAGCATATGTACTAGGTCTTCCGATGCCTTTTTCCTTCATCTCACGTATGATCTCAGCTTGAGTATATAATTCATAGGGTGATCCTATCCATTTACGTATATTGGTTACAGGATATGCTGCCCCCTCTTTTAATTCGACAATTCGTTTAGGTAAATGTAAACTATAAACTTTTGTAAACCCTTCAGACCCTTCTATTACTTTTATAATCCCTTCCACATCTAAACTTTTACCAGCAATTTTTACTTTTGCTCTTTGATGAATAACTTTAGCTACTTTCATTTGGCTGGCAATAAATCTTCTAAAAATGAGACCATAAAGTTGGAGGTGTTGAGCAGTTAGTCTTATATTTAGTACACCCTCACGTATCAACTCAGCTAGCTGTGACTGATCCAAAGGCTTAACAGGTCTTATACACTCGTGAGCACCACCAACACCCCAAGACCTAGGAGTAAAATCATCTTCGGAAAACTTGTCTGTAATATAATCCTTAGCTACCTTTATACCTTGACTGCTTACTCGGGTACTATCTGTACGATGGTATGTTATAAGACCGCTTTCAAAGAGATCTTGAGCCAGCTTCATAGTTTGAGCTGCGGAGATTTTCATTATAGTTGTTGCATCATAAAGCATCGAATCTGTTGTATATGGCGGAGGTGGCTTTATTTCCTTTTCTTCTTTTTCGACCTTTTCTACAATTATTTTTTCGTTTTTAAGTTTTTCAAGAAGTATTTCAGCATCTTTATTTTCCTTTACATCTGGGAAATCAATAATTATATCGAAACCCTCAGAGAATATTCTAAAGTAGAAATGAAGAGTTTCTCTCCACTTAAGATATCTATCAATTATCCATCTAAGCACCGCAGATTGAACCCGGCCAGCGGAGAGATTTACATCATTGAATCTTTTCCAAAGCATCTTACTTAACTCAAAACCTATCCATCTATCTTCTATTCTTCTTACAAGTTGAGCTTTTACTAAGTTCATGTCTATTGAGCGGGATTCCTTCAATCCACGATCTATTGCAAGCTTACTAACTTCATGAAACTCCATCCTACGAATATCGTTTGTGAATAGAAATACAACATTCTTTGTATCCCAAGCAATCTTTTCACCTTCAACGTCAGGGTCCGATGCCAGAAAAACTACATCAACTTCCTTAGTTAGTTCTTGTAATCGTCGTACAACATCTCTAGCGTCAATTATGTCTGTAGAGCCACATTTTGGGCATTTCTTCTCTGAGAGAACAAACTGCGTTCCACATTTTTTGCATCTTTTAATTGTATCATAAACTGGTATATAATAGCCATCGTGCTTTTCAACTCCACAGAGAAGATCTTTACCTTCAACTGTTAGGTCAAACATATGCCCCTTTGTAGCAACAATGTTCAGAACATAATCACCGCTTGTTACTTCATAGACTAGACCTTCTTCAAACCGTCTAATAGTTGGGCGTCCAAAAAACATAGATATAGTTTTAGCCTTATTTGGTGATTCAACTATAAGGACAGCAGACTTTATAGGATCTACAAATTCGGCTTTTTCCTTTCCTTCGTATATAGATCTTACTTTATATCTATCCTCATCTATTTTATGAATAATTTCGTCTAAGTTTACTTCTTCTATTGGAACCAAATCACAATGCTCATAACGCCAAATTAACTGCCTTCTTAGTCCATTGATGAGATATTTATCAGAAGTGAGTATGATAGATAATCCTGTAGTTACACCCCCTGGATAGAGCCGACTAGTTCTACCAGAAGCTTGAATATATGAGTCTATATCGGGATATATTATGGTGAAAGATCCTGTTTCATCTAATAGTAATCTGACATACGGATATTGCTCCACTTTTGAAAACACGTCAGGTTGTTTTAATAAGGAGATACAATATCTCGCATTTTTTAGAATCTCTTCTTTCAATCGCTTTAGATAACCCTCAACCTTTTCCTCATTTAATATTGCACGTGTTAACAATTTGAAAGTCTGCGGTTCTAATCTTCTTAATTTATCAGAAAGAGCTTTTCTTCGTTTATCCAATTCAGCATTCCCAGTAGCATCAGAAATTATACCCATTATAGCAAGAAGAGATATAGGGGATATTCTTTCACTCGCTAAGGAAATAATATGCCTTGGGATATCATAGAATATGGCATATCTTACTCTTGCAGGCAGATCCAAACCACGGACTAGCAGACCATGGTGAAAAGCAACCCCTACGAGAATATCTATTTCGCCATTGGCAAAAGCTTCAATAAGTCCTTTTTTCTTCTCAGCATGAAAAGCTTCAGCTTTAATGCCATGAGAACGTAGCAATTCAGCAATCTGTTCAGTTTTCTCTACACCTAAGTCTTTAGGTACAAAAACTAATCCACCAGTTCCAAGTCTCTTAATATACTCTAAAAGAAGCTCATCAAATTTTGAAGGATCGGATAATATATAGACATCATATATTTTACGAATCCCCTCGCCAACACCACCTACTTGAAAACCTAGGAGCTCCTTGAATAGTCTAATTCTTTTACCTTTTGGTCTAGCAGTAGCAGACGCTATAACGATCTGCCC
>Ga0116200_10000603_pt1 | contig 12245 bp, 9 predicted proteins | sample Mar14436cmmetaG_FD_94478 | JGI IMG/M metagenome (GOLD analysis project Ga0116200, IMG submission 94478) | Marine hydrothermal vent microbial communities from Guaymas Basin, Gulf of California to study Microbial Dark Matter (Phase II) - Marker... ... | reverse complement strand
TCTCGCATCCAGACACCTTAATCGTCGTTGTCCCAAAGTCGCTAGCGAGCGTAATCTTCATTCTATTAAAACCGCCGTACCTCTCTAAACACGATTGTAGTTCACGGGCCAGCATATTAAACAGTAGGGGTTGGTTTGTAATGTAGTCCATCAATACGGCATCTTCGCCTATCTCTATAAAGTGCCTGGTTAATCTGAAATATTCCTTTGAATGAGGAAGATGCAGCACTACCCGTTTAACTTTCTTATCGATAAACTCGCCTAGAACATGTTTAAACAGCGTTACCCTACTCTTATCGTCAAGTGCAACTAGTTCAAAGAGGCCGCCCGTGTACGGCGGTATTCCTATTCGTCTATCAGCTTCATCACTAATACCGTATATAGCATACCCTGTAATTTTACCGTCACATGTTGAAACTATCTTGTAAATACCCTTTGAAACATAGAAAAATGAATGGCAATAGGATTTCTCAATAATTTTCTTTCTCCAGTAATCCAACGGTCTCCTACAGACACCATTATAGCCTCTAGACCATAAATCATGCACCCTAGATAGTGCTTCTATGTCATCATTTGAAGCCTCTCTAATATCGACATTCGTATCAAAGCCAATTTTCGAATATGCGTTTTCTATCTCCTTCCTCTTACCCCAGAAACGACTCATATATATTGTGTCGGTATAGCCTACTTTCCTATATATACCGTGGGCAACACCGTGAAAACCCGTAAGCAAAGATGATAGGGGAAGACCTTTTTCTCTACAAACCTCTACAGCCTTAGTCATAAGCTTAGTAGCAATACCCCTTCCCCTGTAATCCGGATGCGTTGAAACATTAGCAATACCCCCAAACTTTACATATGTCTCTACTCCAAGCTTAAATTCACGCAACATTATCATAACATGACCTACAATCCTCCCGTCCGCTTCGGCTACAAGCGCCATATTCTTATCAAACGCATAATCATCTGCATCATACTCAAGCCAAGAGTCCCTATCTAATCCCCACTCCCTAAAAGTTGTAAAAGCAGAATTTATAACCTCAACAATCTGTTCCTCATCGCCATCCTTATACAATCTAAAATTTATAGACATATATCTAGAATAACAAGCATCACTTATCTAAACTTTACTACTCCCATAAACTGTATTTTTATGACCGTTGAAATAAGGAAGAATCGCAATTACAATAAATTAATGAATTAGATTTACCACTATTCTAAAGCTGTGGAATGCTTATAGAAAAATGATGGAGAAGGATTTTAGCCGATACCTCCCAGAAGATGATCGGTTTTTCTGAAGACATAATATTTCACTATGGAAATAGGGCAATATGTTCAATCTCTAAAAGCTCAGTTGCTTTCTCTATTACGGCATTTTTGCTTCCTATGTATGATACTAAATCATAGTCTATTCGGGACACCATACCATTACCTACTATACCAGCAGGAATAAATTGCAACTCTATTTCTCCAAATCGCAATTGTCCTCCTTCCGGTCCAGAGTTATAGCTCTGTACGCATCCCTTTCCACCAGCTTTACTGTATTTCGGTATGTCTAAGCATTCCTTCTGGTTCCTCGGGCTATATCGTGTAGATAACATAAGGAAAATGTAGCTACCGTTTTCGAGCGTGGTTATGTATCCTATCTTGGCGATACCCTCTTTAGGCAAATCCTCTGGTCTAACAGCTATCTTAAGCACCTTTAGACCATCTATCCTGAAAGAGATAGAGTCCTTCTTCTTCTTAAGGTACTCCGGAGGGATTTTACCGAAATACGGTAGGGGTTCTGTATTCTCCTTTACTGGGATAACGACGGTACCAGATCCCCTGCTTCCCGGATATACTTGGACAAGCGCCCACAGGTTAACTAGTGTACCGCTATAATTCTCTGTTAACATGTTCTCATAAACGTGAAGCTTTAAGACATCATCTTTTTCCTCCATTATAATTTCTCTTGAAAGTACACCGTTAAGTTTAGAGTTATTCAAGAAATCATATATGCTGAAAGTGTTCTCTAACCTAATGTATCCGTCACTTACATCCTTCACGGAATAATTTCCTGGGTCCAGTTCTCTCTGGCATAACCATTCATCGAAAACCTCGGGTTTCCTATAGAAGAAATTTTTCTCTGGCGAAATCCATACTCTTGCACCGCCAATATTCCAATCTCTTTCCTCTAGTATCTTCCTAAGGTTTGGATTAATCCATAGCAGATTTTGCTGCCCCTTAGGGAATACTCCGATTATTCTCCCACCATATTCTGAGACTACAACGCTCCAATCCTTGTTAGTAAGCTCATAAACTCCTGTATACTTTCCTAAGATATTAACGAGAGTATTCTTATCCATAGTTATAAAATTATAACATATGCTTTAAAATATTATACTGTTTGAAATCGTAGATAGGATGACTATAGTAGAATTTATTAGAATCTATGATGATAGGAGCACGATGTTAAAGAAGAGGGTGTTGAGTATCCAGGTGCATCGAAGAAACCGTTTCTCGGTTCGTTTCAACGTTCAATATAAATTTCTATTATCTGAAAAGTGAAGAGAGTAATTGGTGGCAAATAGAATGGAGTATGATCTAGACTTATTCGGTTGATTCACTTGGGGGCTATGTTCTTTCTGATGCGGTAAAATACTGTTCAACTATGGGAAGAGTTTGACGTTGAGACTATTGACAGAGAACTTGGATATGCAGAGAAGCTTGGTTTAAATAGTGTAAGAGTTTCTCTTCAATATATAGTTTACGAGGCTTATCCTGAAGAGCTCTTAGAGAGGTTTGAGGTTTTCCAAAACTGTACGAATACGGTCTCTCGGTTATGCCCATGCTTTTCGATGATTATGGAGGCGAGAAACCGAAGCTTGGTCCTCAGCCACCGTCCATTCTTGGGATTCATAATAGTCGATGGGTTTCTAGTCTAGGGAAAACTAGGAAGAATCTTAAGTATTATCCTAGACTGAAGGATTATGTGTAGAAGGTTATTGGTACTCACCGTAAAGATGAGCGTATAATAGCATGGGACATATTTAATGAGCCTAAGCCAACGATAGAAGGCTATTCTCTAGTCTATAACGCCTCTAAGTGGGCAAGAGAGGTTAATCCTATTCAGCCATTAATTGCAACACATTACGGAAACCCACTTTCGGATATAGTCTCTATACACTTCTACATGAATCCGGAAAAAAGAACTGGAGAAAACGGAATTAATCATTTAATGCGCAAAATCCCTTGGAAAACCTGTTCTTACCACAGAGATTCTAGGGAGACCGAATCACGGCGAGCTTCATCAAGTTATTCCTTTCCTAAAAGGCATAAGATAGGTTGGTTATATATGGGAGTTGATGATAGGGTTAACCAGACACGCTACCAGTGGCCCGGTTCGCCAAAAGTTGATGAAAGTATAGTTTTTCAAGGATTGCTGTATCCAGATGGGACACCCTATTCGGAGGATGAAATTAAACTATTGCTTAATGAAGCTGGGAAGAGTTAATAACAGTCGCGCTTATCTTCTGATAGATTTAAAGCTACAATTCTCTTTCGGATATTTATCTTTGTAAGTAAGCTTTATGGAATTAATATCAATTTCATCGAGATTAATAGATTTTTAATTGATCAGACTGAGCTAATGTAAAGAATTAAATACTACTTATTCAGATAGTTTAGTGGATACAGTTTAGGGTGGATGCGATGAACAAGCTTATCATGTTCACCATTTTATTTCTTGCCTTTATTGCATTGGCTATTGTAGTGTTTATAGTGTATCATAAGAGGGCACCTAAGGAACCCGATGGTTTTATTCTCTCTAAATCCAGCGAAGATTTTCCGCGGGCGGTATGCTATAGTGGAACCAAGTCAAACTTGTTGGAGCTTACTCCTCTAGCATTAGGTAATACAAATATTGTTCTTGTAAGGGAGTGGATATGGAAGCCTACAAGTATATCTCAGGAATTAAAAGAAGCCTGTACAACGATAGAGAACGAGTTCGGCAAGAAAAGCATATGTTACAAGCCTTTTAGAAAGGGTATGTATATCTATTCTCCATTAATTATCGGTATCATCCCATATAGCGGAATGGTAAAATCGGAATCATACTCGATCAACGTTCCGGAATGTTTCCAAAATAAAAAAATGGATTTTTTAGGTGGTAGAGAAACTCCTCCAACGGCAGTAGAACTGTCCGGTAGGTTAGACGACCTACAAGGATGGTTGAATACGGGGACAAGGCGTGAATTATTAGAGATTCTCAAACTGTACGAAAATGAGGATATTAGAATTTTCGTTATCAGGTATACATTTTTCATGCCGAGTCCACTACCAAGTTCTATAGCTTATCTAGCTGTATTCGACGATAAGGGTAACAAACTGTTATATGCGGAAATACTGTTAAAAGGGTACAAGACGTACCATAGTAGTAATGCTATTCTCGTCGTTTTACCTAGGGGAACATATGTCATAAAGGTTGGTTCAGTCAGCGCAAAGGTCTGACAGTACTTTATAAAGTCTTAAGATACATACTCGGTTGTCTCATTTCTTTGGAAAAGCCCCTAGTGTAGGAGTATCGGGAGAAGATTAAAAATAGAAAATATAATATCTTAGTTCTTCTATGCCTTATTAATACTAATATTCGATTGTGTGGTTAAGGTTTGAGGGTCAAAACCAGGTTTCTCCACAAACTATATGAGATTCTTTTTCAAATTTAATTAGTCTTTGGGTATCTCCTTCTTTTTACATTCGTTGGCTACACCTGCACTGAAGCCTACAGCGTAGCTGTACACGGGGTTTAATGGAGGAACATTTACTCTTGCAGATTCCATCATACCGCTCTCTGAGACGCCTGCCCTGGCGGCCTGCTCCAGAGTCTTCTTTGAGTATAACTCTCCATGGATTTCCTCTTCCCTAAATAATGATAAAAACCATTCAATAATTTTCTCGAAGACCACCATAATTCCTCAAATAATAATCTTATCTGGCTAAAATATAAATTTATAGCATAAAACTAGGTTGTTTCAGTATTCCACAGAAAGGCAGGTATATAGGAATTATCTTTCTGCTGGAACCTTTGGATGTCTCGTATCGTAAGTAGAAAGAGGATAAAAATTACAAGATGTTTATAAAAATTATGATCAAATATCTTACAGCTTAGTCTTTATATATTTTGCCGATTTCCTCAGGAACTGTTGTGTTGCTAACGCTGAGAAAGATACTAGTGTAATAACGTAAATTGATGTTGACGTCGCTGTTAGGATCTCATTTTGTAGTAAGATTCCTAAGCCGATTAGTGAGAGGCTTGAGATGATAGCTATTAGAGAGAATATGGCAGTTTTCCTGATGTTTATCCTACGTCTTCTAATGATTCTCGTTATGATGTATGCTATTGGAGTGAAGTATATCACTCCTATCAACGTGGATGCTATAAATCCTGCAGCGATAGACGCTGCTTCAGGGCTGAAACTGAATAGCGGAAGGGATAGCAATGCTGTTAATTTTAGAATGCCTATTAACGGATAGATTAATAGCCTTATGATTGCTTTTGCTGGTTCTGAATCTCTTATTGCCCGGGCAACGTATGGGCTCCACGAGTAGTAGAATGCGTCGAATGCTATGTAGAACGATCTTCCGGCGAACGTTGTCAGGATATAGTCGTTCCTAAAGTGTCTTAGGAAAGATACTTCCGGCGAGATTTCTGATCCGAACGCTACTGTGGCAATTATACACTTTTTCTCTTCGACCGTCAACGTTACTGTGTTGGATATGGCTGATTCTACCTTATCGGTTTCCTCGATCTTGGCGTAGATCGTTAATACGCCTTTTACTGGAGGTCTAAATGTAAACGAAAACTGTCCATTAGAGGGTGCAACCGTGTGCGTAAACGTTCCCTCGGGACCGTTTATAACGATTATAACGTTAACCTTTAGGAATGGCGGTGAGACTGTTCCGGAAACTGTGACGCTCTCCTTTACGTTCACCTTGTTTTTGCTTATCGTTATAGTGATTTTCGGCTTGATTTTTTCCTTGGGAGCTTTTGCAAGAACGGTCAGGGTTTTCTGTTCTGACTCCGCGAGGACTTTGTTCTGCATGTTTAAACATTTAGCTTTGAAAACATATGTTCCCGGTTTTCTCGGAGAGAATTCGTACATATATTTACCCTTTTTAAGACTGATGCTTGCTATCTCCTTAAACTCTGAACCGTTTATCGACAGGTATATTTTAACCACGCCTTTAGCTGAGGGTGTTATGGTTCCTGAGAGCACTACTCTTTCTCCTGTATGGATCGACGTTGCAGATAGTTTCAATGTTAGGGAGTATGTAACCGTGATCCTAGAGACTATTAGTTGCTTCTCATCGGATACCGCTAAGACTTCATTGTTTGGTCCTATGCACTCAGCCTTAAACACATATGTTCCGGGGGACTGTGGAGTATACTGGAATATATACTGACCATTTGATAGACTCACGCTTCCTATCTCGCTATACTCTGACCCGTTTATAGATACAAGTATCTTTACTGTACCGCTCGTGGCTGGACTTATTTTTCCTGAGATTGTTATTGTCCCGCCCATGTTTACAGATGTTTTTGACAGCGAGAGGGTTAGAGAATAGGTTGTGGCTGGTTTAGTAATTTTGGTTATCTTGAATCTCCAGACCGAGTGCCCTTCTGTTCCGGCAAAAAGGTAGTTATCGACTAGCAGTAGGCATCTGACTCTTCTTGTTAAAATTCCTTCTAGAGGCTTTAAGCCGGTAGTCTTTAGGTTGTCGAGTTCTCCGTAGAGAACTCCAGGATTGTCTTCGTCAAACGTAGAAAGGAATACTATCCTATTGTCCCAGTCGACAGCGATATCGGAATATGTTGCTGGCGGGAGGTCTACTTCCCAGTCTTTTACGAAATTTGTAAAGTGCAGTATTTTTCCCTCCACTGTAAGTGCCACAAGCTCGTTTCCATGGAGAGCTATGTTTATCACCCTTTTACCCTTATAGATTTGTTTACATGTATCATTAACGAAGACGTATATTCCTCCAGTCGTTCTAGTATCTGTGAAAAAGTAGTTGTCCATGTCTTTGCTTCCGCCCTTAATCGTGAAGACTATGAGTGTCCCATTGTAGTACCTCACATTCATTCCAGCCTCATCCGACGGTATTCCTTCAAGCTTGCTAACACTGTATGTTCTTAAATCAACCACATCTACACCACCATCCATCCTACCGACATAGAGCGTGTTCCCAACAACTACAAGTTCATAGCATGGACCTTCAACGATTCTCTTTAGAAAATCTCTTCCCCCCGATTTAAGAGTCTCTGTGTCTAACGCGTAGACTCCATTTCCAGTAAAGTATGATGGAGGATAACCTGTGGCAATAAGTAGGTCGTATCGTCCTTCAAGTTTCTCCTCAGGGGAGGCAGCACCCCATGCATATCCTGGTAGACCATAGCCTATATCACCAATAGTTAGATCTATACCCTCCTCCCAGCTGTCACCCAAATCTTTAGTTACCTGTGTACCAGAGACGCATGTGACAACGATATCTCCTTTCCGTAAACCAGTTTCGATCAAGGTTATCTTATTTATAGTATCTCCATAGATACCGTTATAGGATCTCTTCCAAGTTTTACCGCCATCCTCCGTTTTCTGAATGTTACCCTTTCCAGGCCTGGGAACAAAGGCTATCTTAGCCCCAATACCATAATCTGTTTCGATAATATACCTACTCTGATCCTCGCCCTCCTTATGAGTAACAATAGCCACTACTGGCGCCCATCCAGAGTTTATCCTTAAATCATACCATTTCCCATTCTTCCAGAAGCCTACACCGACAAATGTTGCCACTCGTCTTTCTTTCGAACCAGTTCTGTACAGAGACCCTCTAACACCAGTCTCCGTTCCAATCCACAATCTCTCTGGATTATAAGGATCTGGAACTATGAAGCCCGCAACTGGACATGTTTTCCCGGGAACAGTTATTTGCTCCCAACTCCATTTGCCTCCAGATAATTTTATTTTGTAATACCAGTCTCCTATAGTTCCCACATAGACGTAGTCATTCTCATAGTCTATTGCGACTCTAGTGGTCTTCCTATCTAGTATCTTCTCCCATTTACCTGTAGAGAAGTCATATGCATAGAGACCCTTCTCGCAACTCGAAACGAACATCAAGTTTTTCCCGTTAAAATCCTGATCATACGCGAGCATAACCACAACATATGCGGACGCGCTCTCAGGCAACTCGTAAAACTTTAGTTTACCATCCTTGAGCTCGAAAAACCCATGTTTAACAGTTTTAAACCCTTTTCTCAAAGCCGACTTACTTATCCTCACCGAGAAAAAGATATGTGATTCACTTAAAGCCACTATAGAAACTACCTCATACTTGGCTGGAGAGGAATCAAGACAGCTATCCCCTGTAACAACCCTAGTCCAAGTTTTACCATCATCCTTACTCTTCCATATACCATAGTTTCCGCCGCCGAAGATTACTCCATCAGCCTCGCTCATAGCCAAGAAGTTCAGGTCGATCCATTCCGGGTTATATATCAGCTCCCAGTTTTCACCTAGATCAGTACTCCTCCACACACCTCCAAAACCATGAGAAGCAAACAGAACCTGATTCTTAGTCACATATACAAAATGCATATCTCCTCCGTCAGGACCAATAATTTCCCATTTCCCCTCAATTGAGACACTCTGAGGTTCAGACACTGTTATTGGACCAACGTTGAACGAAAACAGTACTAGAAACAGAATTCCAACGATAAAAAAGTGCTTTCTTCCCATAGTTTAAGAAATCGAGAGTAAAAATATAAATATAATGTCCAATAATCCTACAATTCTCCAATATACCAACCGAAAATGCAACAGCTATTCCATAAATCCAGAAATTCAAAAAGTTGTTATGCTGAAAATGTAATGTACACTTCAACTTTGTCTGTGTTCTCAAATGTTTAACGTTAAACTTATCAAATATTGTTTAACTATATTTATTAGGTAATATTTTATGGAAAGGTATAGAGTTAAGGTTCACAAAAAGGGTTTGATAGTGATCCCTGCAGAGGTCAGAAGAAGATTTGGTATATACGAAAATTCTTATTTAGAACTTGTAGTAGACGATGATGGTATTCGTCTAGTTGTGCCAAAGGATTTAAGGGATGCATTTGGTATGGATGGTGATAAAGCTCTTGAGGTTATCAAGCTCATCCATGAGTCGAGGAGAAGGGAAATTGGGAAAGAGATATATCCTTGATGCAGGAATCTTACTATTATTTTTCGCCGGGAAAGAAAAAGCTAGGGTATACATTGATAAAGCGTATTCGGAAGAGGCAAAAGTATTTATGTGTGAAGTAAATGTAGCCGAATTCATCTATAACTACGCAAAAATATTTGGTTGGGAGTCTACCAAAGTAAAGCATGACCTATTACGTAACAGTCCAATAGAGATAATAGGCGTATCAGAGGACTTAACCTTAGAAGCATCCAAATTAAAGCTAAAACATTACGATATTCTGTCTCTAGCAGATTGCTATCTGATAGCGGTAGCAAAAAAGCTTCGGGCAGTAATTGTAACGACAGATAGTATGATAAAAGAGGTTAAAGAAATGCCAACTATACTATTAAAAATGGAACAGACGTAGATATTATTAAGATACTGGACTATCTGCCTATAAAAATTCGAGAAAATAGGGCGAATTGCCTTCAAGTACAAGTATAATATTTATTGATAGAATAGTAAAGAATAATGTGTTAAAATATTTTTACGTAATCAACTTCTAGTATGCTCTTTTTCCTGTTTTCATGTGTTATATGCCTATATACCTGAGCATAGTCTCCCCTGATTGTAGAGAAGACAGCATTATCGATCCAGATATCTGCTCTAAATTTCATTTCTTTTCCAAATCCAATTCTTGATACTATTTTATCATCAATTGAGAACTCGACTTCCTTGTCTCTCCACCTTATTCTGTAAACATGCCAGTCCTCTATATCAAAATTAGGTATCACTGGATTCAGGCTTGTAAACTTTATCGGCATAAGGCGATTAAATGTTCTCATCAATATTCTAAATATGAATGAAGGATTGACAAAATACTTTATCGGGGTAAACACGTTTCCTAACTGGACAAAAAATCCGTTTAGCGGATAATTTCTGGATGAAGCTCTCAAGTAGATGAACCAAACCGGCATGCTCAACTCTACTCGCATCGAATGATTCCAAAAACCCCATCCAGCGCTACCATAATGATTTCCTAAAAGCCTTATCCTTGCCTCAAAATCCTTCCTACACCATGGTAGATCATCAAACACTCCATCAGAAATCTCCGCATTAGAATAATAGAGAGCCTCTGTAGGCCCCATAGACAATTCTAGTTTGCTATCGCGAACCTTTATCTCCGCGACCCCATCCTTTCTAATCCTCCAGTGATTCTCAAGTTTTTCAAAATTATCATAATAAGCAGTACACTTTTCAAGCGGATTATAACCCAAGGCTAACACCTAAGGGCCTACAAGCCTTTAATTTAAATAAATATAATCTGAAGAACCACTTAAAGATACCTATTCCCTTATTTATTTTAGAGAAACATTTATATAAAGTATTTTTTCAATAAGTATCTTTCAAAAAATACTTATTAGAAAAATTGATTTAAAGGTGGGAGAAGGTTTATAGGAGAGTGTTAGTTTATGTCAGAAGAAAAGTCAATGGTTCGAAATATGAATCTAATAATCTTAACTTCATATAAAATCGAGAAATGCTAAATATAACGTCCCAAAAGTTTCTATACTCTCTAAAATGACTTTGTTTAGTCTAGATGCCTTAGCATCCAGAACAAGGCTTATCAAAATTAGCTAAAAGAAAGAAGGCGTGTATTTAGGAGAGTATTTCAAAATAAGTGGGTTCTGTTAATCAATATCTAAGATTTCTATCATTCATCTAGAATTGTCTATTATGATAATTAATGTATTATATTCTATTGCCATTTATCCAAATCTTTTCTCATTATGAGTTCAAGTACCGAGATGAATGCTAATAGTATTATTAATGAGACTATAATCGGCCATCCCACGAGGCCCGCATTGAGCATATCCTTGTTCCAGAACGATATAAGTAGCAATCCTCCCGAACCGTTAAAGGACGCATGGGCAAGAGCTGGAATTGTCACCGTGCTAGACCTATACCGTAGCCAGGTAAAAAATGTCCCCAAAAGAATGCAGAAAACTGTGAATACTAGGACAGCCATAAAAGATCTTGGATCAGGATACCTTATACCATAATCGTATCCAAGTATTAATATTAGCGGTGTATGCCAAAGACTCCAAATGACTCCTGTCAATAGTGTCGCTTTAAAAATGCCTATTTCCTCTGCGAGATTACCGAGCAGATATCCTCTCCAACATATCTCTTCACCTAGAGCTGGCAGGAAGCCTACTATAGAATTTATAAAAACGCCCAATACATACATTATGAGCAGTACCGGGGTTAGCTGCTTCGGAATCTGTCCTAGAGTTAGGGTCATTATAATATCTGCTATCGATGGAAGAGATCCATGTAATATCAGGTAGAGCAGTAGATTCGTGAGTGCCAAGAAATATGGATATGTTAATGCGATTACGGTATACATCTTTTTTGTAAATGCGCTCTCATACGTCTTAACTATCAACATAAATATTTCTGACATGTTACTTTTCCTACAACTTTCTATTTTAAGGTCGCTTAACCCATATTTTATCGGTGTGTCTCCGGTAACTTTACACGCAATAAGAACACCTACAGTGGGCATGAACATCAACGATACCAGTAGGATAAATGCTAATGTTGGAAAAGAATACGCTATAAAGGAGATTATAATTGATGATGTAAACGCTACTAGTAAGGTTATAGCTATTCCCCACATCATACCACGAACCCCGAAATATATCGGGGTCCGATATATTTAAATATTTTTCCTCGTATTAATAAACGATGTTCAGAAAGAGGTTCTACAAGAAGATCAAGAGAGAATTGACAGCAGGATTTTACACAGTTATAATCATGATGATTTTAAGTAAATATGGGGCATGCTATGGTTATAGGATAGTTAAGACTATAAGGGAGCTTAGCCAAGGATTCTTCAATCCAAGCGAATCCACCATATATGAGCTTCTGCATACCCTACAAAAGGAGAATATAGTGAAGTCTTACTGGTCTGAGGTTGCTGGAGGAACTTTGAGGAAATACTATGAGCTTACAGAAGAAGGCGTGAAGTGTTTAGATGA
>Ga0116200_10000601_pt1 | contig 12261 bp, 14 predicted proteins | sample Mar14436cmmetaG_FD_94478 | JGI IMG/M metagenome (GOLD analysis project Ga0116200, IMG submission 94478) | Marine hydrothermal vent microbial communities from Guaymas Basin, Gulf of California to study Microbial Dark Matter (Phase II) - Marker... ... | reverse complement strand
ATTTTGATGTGATCATGGTGGACGGCCACGGCATCGCTCATCCAGCTTTCTTTGGCGAGGCCAGCCACGTGGGAGTTTGTGCAAACGTCCCAGCGATAGGGGTGGCGAAGAGGAGGCTGGTTGGCAGGCTGAGGGGAGAGGAGGTCTTGTACCTCGGTCGCCACGTGGGGTGGGCTCTCCACCTGAGGGAGGGGGGAAGGCCCATCTACATTTCTCCAGGCCACATGGTCTCTCTCGATGGAGCTAAGAGGCTGGTGAAGCGCTTTCGAGGAGGAACCAGAGTTCCGACGCCAGTTAGGCTTGCTCATAAGCTCTCCCAATTTCCAAAAGCGGAGCGTGGGTCGGAAGATTTGGCTTCAACTCTTTAATGTCGATTTTTGAACAGCTTATATCCCAGCGACCAGCCTATCGGCTCGGGCATGGACGGCGAGGAGGAGAGGCTGTCTCGCTCCTTCGAGGAGGGCATAGGCGAACTCCCTGGCGAGCTGGCGGACGCCCTGAGGAGGTACGTTATAGAAGCGCGGCGAGCGTGAGTTGGACCTACTAGGCCTCTAGGATGCCTTCATTTCCAGGACTGCTTGCGGAAATTTCCGATGCGTCAGAAATACCTGTCTAAAGTCTCTTGTCTACCGCGTCCTCCAACTTGCTCTTCAAGATCCGTGAAGAAGTCCAGCGGGACGATCTCTCCCCTGAGTATCCTCAGCACGAGCCCCACGGTCTCGGGATCCTCCCAGTCGAGCCTCGACTTGATGTGGTCCCACGCCCTCACGTAAGGCCCGTCCTTACACACCAAGATGAGGTCGTAGTAGTACGACCTGGTCCCGATTCTGATGCTCGAGACGAAGGGTCTGCGACCCCTCAGCTCGAGGAACGCCTTCCTTAGCCTCTCTAAGTAGAGGCTCAGGAGGTCCTCTCCTCCGCGAGCCAGCCTCCACACCCCGGTTCCGTAGAACCTGTCCAAGGATCTGACGAGTCTCTCCCCGTCCTGCGCAGAGCCCCAGGGTCTCCTCGCCCCTACCGTGGGAAACAGGATTATCAGGTCGCTCGGGACGCCCATCAGAGTCTTCACGGTCTCCCACTCTGCCGCCGCCCTCAGCCCCTCGTTGTCTATGAAGACGAGTGCGTGGGCCCCCGCCTCCCTGATCTCGTCGGCTATCTCCCCAGCCAGCTCGTTGCAGTCTCCCCTGAGCGGCCTGGCCAGGTCGCCCATCACCCTCGCGGCCCTCTGGGAGAGGGCCCTGAACCTATCCTCGCTCTTCTCCACGAGCACGTACCTCCTGAACTTCTCCCTGGCAAAGTAGTGAGCCACGAAGGCAGATCCCGGGACTACGTCTCCCGTCTCCTCAACGAAGGTCGTCCCAGACCCCGCGAGGAGGTCAACGTACCAGTACTCGTCGTAGTACTTCGGGATTATCGTCGTGTAGACCCAGACCCACCCGGCCAGGACCAGCAGCTTGACCACGGACCAGGAGTGGGCCGGGTAGTGGGGGAGGCCATCTTCACAGAGTTCCTTCGAGTACTCCAAGAGCTGGGAGAGCTTACTCTTGAGCCAGTCGTCCCCTCCGCCCAAGGGCTCGCTCCCCTCCTCCGCCCTGGGCGTAAGCCTCGATCCCCTCGTTCCAGGCTCTCCTCATGGTCTTCCTGACGACCAGAGTGATCTCGGAGAGCCTCTCCACCAGCTCCAAGGTCTTCCTGAGGGGGGGCTCCGGTAGCCTGTTGCTGTAGTTGTCGTAGCCCACGTAGACCATGACGGGCCCGATCTCCTCGATCCACCCGGGGAACCTCTCGGGGTCGAAGTCCAGGATGGGCTCTATCGAGACGAACTTGGCGTCCCACTCCAGGTCCCTCATGGCCTCGTACCTCCTGCTGGGCAGGGGGGCGCCGGAGACGGCCTCCCTCACGTAGAGGTCGTCCCTGTCCGTCTCTATCGTGGCGCCGAGTATGGCCCTCTCTGGCATCTCGTCGAGGAACTCTTTGTACCTGGCGGGGTTCTTGGTGAGGAACAGGAAGTAGGTCTCTGGGAACCTCCTCGTGTGGGCCAGGACGCGGGAGATCCACTCCCCCGGCACGAAGTCTCCGAAGAGGTCCCCCATGTCCGAGACGAACACCACGTCTCCCGGGCCGAACTTGACCCTGAGCTCGCGCTCGTTCAGCCTGGGGACGAACCCCTCCCTGTACCTCTCGCTGTTCCTCAGCTTGGTCTCGGCCAGCCTCCTGGCCCAGCAGTAGGAGCACATGTGCAGGCAGCCAGTCACTGGGTTCCAGGTCTTGCTCACCACGCTGAACATCTTCCTCCCGTCGTGTGCGTTCAGCACGCTCTCGAACATCTCCTTGACGAAGGTCAGGCTCCGCAGCCTCCTCTTGAGCCGCTCGTACTCGGCCTTGGGGACGACGACGTAGTCCCTCTCGGGGGCCACCACGATCTTGGTACCGATCCAGCTCGCGGGCAGGTTAATCCTTCCCCTCTCCGGCTTGCGGCCCGACCTGAACACCCTCTTTACCAGCGGGGCAGAGGTCATCCAACTCATGTGGGCCCCATACCTTATAAAGGGGGGCTCATCCGACCTCCGCGTGGAGGAGAGGCTGCGAGGGCCGCTACCTTGTCTCTGGTCTGCAGTCCCTCAGGATCTCCTCTCCATTCTCCTCCACGAGCCTCCTGACCACCTCCCACTCGCTCATGATCACGGAACGCAGCTCCTCGTCGAACGCGGAGGCGCCCCCTCCACCTTCTCCTCGGATCGCTCGAGGACCTCCCTCAGGGTGAGGGACGGCGCCTTCCGCACGTAGTCGAGGACGAAGTGAAGCAGCCAAGCCCTGACGTGGAGGGCGTCCTTCGCCCGGAGCAGGAACTCCAGGTGATCTCTCATACCAGTTAGGAGCCTCCTCGCGTCGTGCTCTAAGGCGGGATAGACGTCCACGACCTTCCCGGTCTGCGGCTCCCTCCTCAGCACGAACTCAACGAACTCGGGCACATCTTTCGGGAAGTCTATGAGTCTGTTCACGTACCGCGACACCTCTCGGGGCACGCCTGCTTTGGCAGCCCACCTGTCGTGGACATCCCAGTCGGGCATCGCCTCAACAAAAGAGAGTAGCCCCTATAACTTGAAGCGCGGGCCCACTCGCCGACGGGGCCGCTAAATCGGGCTCCGATTGGTTAGCTTTTACTGAATGACCCAGTAACGCCAACTCAGAATAACGCAGATCCCACATTTCTAATTCAACGTGACCTGTTTTCGATGTAATGTTAACACTTTTATATCCTAAACTCTTTAACGTATTGAGCGAGCAACCCTCCGATCCGCTTTGCCACGACGGCTCTGGGAGCACCCGATCCTTGAGTTTGAGAGGGGGGCTGAGGTAGAGTTCCTCTTTGAAGGAAGGCCCGTCAAGGCCTACGAGGGCGAGAGCGTTGCCGCAGCCTTGGTGGCCTCCGGCGTGACGACTCTAGCCTGGAGCTACAAGAGATCTAGGCCGAGGGGCTTCTTCTGCGGTATAGGGAAGTGCTCTTCGTGCCTCATGACTGTCGACGGAGTGCCGAACGTCAGAACTTGCATTACCCCCGTCAGGAGCGGAATGAATGTGGAGAGGCAGAAGCCCATGGGGGAGCTGCCGTCTGACGCACACGTAGATCAGGAGGTCGAGGAGCTAGACGTCGACCTGTTCATCGTTGGGGGTGGTCCTGCCGGCCTGTCGGCTGCCATCGAAGCTTCGAAGCTCGGCGCAACCGTCGCTATAGCTGACGAGAACTTCAAGCCTGGCGGACAGCTGATCAAGCAGACCCACAAGTTCTTTGGATCTCGAGCCAACTACGCTGGAGTAAGGGGAATAGAGATAGCGAAGATACTGCTGAGAGAACTCCAGAGCCTCGAGGCTAGGTGGCTGACCAGAGCTACCGTGGTCTCAGATTACGTGGGGTCCAAGCACACACTACTAGTCGACTCTCCAGGCAAGGCCTGGCTAGTGCGGGCTACTTCGGTCATCATCGCTACGGGGGCTATGGAGAACATGCTCCCCTTTCCGAATAACGACCTTCCAGGAGTGATGGGTGCAGGAGGCCTTCAGACGCTGATGCACGTTTTTGGCGTAGTTCCAGGAGAGAAAGCACTGATTGTGGGTGCTGGGAATGTGGGCCTGATACTCGCGTACCAGCTCCTGCAGGCGGGCGTCGACGTCAAGGCGGTCGTGGAGATAATGCCGAAGATAGGCGGATACGCGGTTCACGCCGCCAAGGTCAGGAGAATGGGTGTCCCCATACTGCTGAGGCATACGGTGAAGAGAGCGATAGGGACCGAGAGAGTCAAGGCGGCGGAGATCGTCAGGGTCGACGAGAACTTCAGGCCTGTGGAGGGGACTGAAGAGCAGCTTGACGTTGACATGCTGATCCTCGCCGTAGGCCTGACTCCCTCCGTGGAGATACCGCTTCAGGCGGGAGCCAAGTGGGACTACATTCCGGAGCTTGGCGGGCCAGTGCCCATACACGATCGCTTTCTCCGAACCACAATTGAGGGGATGTTCGTGGCTGGAGACGCTTCAGGGATAGAGGAGGCCACCACCGCCATGCTCGAGGGTAGGATAGCGGGGGCCAAGGCGGCCTCCGAACTCGGCCTCAACCCAGCCAAGGCGGACAAGGTCATTGGAGAAGCTCAGAGGCACCTTGAAGAGTTCAGATCCGGCCCATTCAGCGAGAAGGTAGTGAGAGGCAAGCAGAGGATATGGGAGGCTGCTCGGGAGGTGATAGGATGAGCGCCGAGCCCGGCGTGATACCCGAAGATCTCCTCAAGAGGATGCTCCCTCCAGACGAGAAGGCGGAGGGCAGGGCCGTCGCGGTCATAGAGTGCTACGAGGAGATACCCTGTGACACCTGCGGCTGGGTGTGCCCAGTGGGAGCCGTGATCAAGCCAACGATTACTACCCCACCGTCAGTGGACTGGGATAAGTGCACTGGCTGTGGGACGTGCGTATTGGCCTGTCCTGGACTCGCTATTTTCATGGTGAAGCTCGATGGAGATGTGGCCGAGGTCTCGGTACCCTACGAGTTTCTCCCCGTCCCAGAGAAGGGCCAGATCGTCTGGGCCCTCGGCAGAACTGGGAGGAAGGTCGCCAAGGCGGAGGTCCTCAGAGTCGTGACTTCCAAGGACAAGACATCTATGGTGACGGTGCGCGTTCCTAGAGAATTGGCCCATGTGGTAAGAGCAGTGCTTCCTCCCGGGAGGGATTAGAGATGGCTGACGAGGAAAAGGTCACGATATGCCGGTGCGAGGATGTCACGCTTGACGAGCTCTTGGAGGCCATAAGGACGCACAGAGTGAGATCTCTGGAGGAGCTCAAGCGCATACTGAGGATAGGAATGGGTTCGTGTCAGGGGAGAACATGCCTGAGGCTCGCTGCGTCAGTGCTGGCCAGGGAAATTGGGGTGAGCACAGCGGAGGTCATGAAGACGCTTCCTAGGCCCAGACCCCCCGTGGTTCCTGTGCTCGTGGGAACCCTATCCAGGGTAGAGCTGAGGGAGGGGATCGAGGATTGACTAGGCCTCGAGAGAGATACGATGTCGCCGTGGTTGGAGCCGGTATAATAGGCTGCGCGACAGCCTACTACCTCGCCTCCAGAGGGCTGAGCGTGGCGGTCTTCGACAAGGACTACATAACTGCGGGCTCAACCGGCAGGTGCCCTGGGGGCATAAGGCAGCAGTGGGCTACCGAGGATCACGTGAGGCTGGCCATGAAGAGCGTGGAGATCTTCAAGAACTTAGATCAGGAGCTGGGGGTGGACACAGACTACAAGCAGGGCGGGTACCTGATAATAGCGAAGACCGAGGAGGAGGTCAAGCAGTTCCAGAAGAACATAGTCATGCAGAGGTCTCACGGCCTCCCCGTTGAGTGGCTTGAGCCCGGAGAGATAAACGAGATAGTCCCCGAGCTGGATGTCGAGGGTATAGGAGCGCTCGGAGCAGCTTGGAATCCAACGGATGGTTACGCAGATCCGTTCAAAGTGACCTACGGCTACGCCAGAGCGGCTGAGAGGCTTGGCGCCGAGATATTCACCTTTACGCCAGTCAAGAGGGTCAGGATCGTTGAAGGTCAGGTCGCCGGGGTTGAGACTGAGAAGGGATTCGTTAGGGCGGGGTGTGTGGTAAACGCGGCGGGGGCCTGGTCTAGGCAGGTGGCAGAGACCGCCGGAGTGCGCTTGCCGAATAAGCCATACAGACATGAGATCCTCGTAACTGAGCCAATCAAGCCGTTTCTGGGTCCGATGGTAATATGCTTCCACGACAACGTCTACTTTAGGCAGTCTCCAAGAGGATCAATTTTGGGCGGCTGGGGTGACCCGCACGAGAAGCCGGGGTACAACTTCGAGTCGAGCCTAAGGTTCCTCGTCAAGATGACTAAGCTGCTGGCTACCTACATCCCGAGGCTCAAGAGCGTCAGAGTGGTGAGGCAGTGGGCTGGGCTCTACGACGTGACCCCGGACGCGAAGCAGATCACGGGTCCTGTTAGGGGGGTCAAGGGCTTCATACAGGCGAACGGCTTCAGCGGGCACGGCTTCATGATGGGTCCAATAACCTCCAAGCTCGTGGCCCAGCTGATAGCTGGCGAGCCGCTAGACCTGCCAATAGACCCATTCCTACTTGAGAGATTTGAGAAGGGTGTCGCCGGCGCGGAAGCTGCCGTTGTAGGCTGAGTTAAGACTTCAGATACCGCTTTATCGCTCTGAGGAGGTCCATCTCGGTCACTATGCCAATCAGCCTGCCAGCTGTGACCACGGGCAGAGCACCCACGCCAGCCTCGGTAGTCCTCCTAACGGCGGCCATGACCCCGAACTGCGGGCTCACGGTCAGGGGTTTTTTGGACATAACGCGACTCACTGGCTCGAAGAACTCACTAGCCTTCGATGGGTTCTCAGCACACTCAGCAGCCAGCGCAACTAAGTCCCTGGCTGTAACGATCCCCACTAGCTTTCCATTTCTGTCTACAACAGGGTACCTCCTGAATCCTCCTGCCACCATTCCCTTCACAGCCTTTATGACCAGCTCATCTGGGCTCAAAGCCTTGACTTCCTTTGTCATTATCTCCTGAACGGTCTCCCGCACCTCTAGATCCGCAAGGGCCCTGAGAAGGTCACGCTCAGTGACGATCCCTAGGAGCCTCCCATCTTCATCAACCACGAGCGCCGCGCCCACATCTGAGGCTACGACCATGTCGAGAACTTCTTCTACGGGTGTGTAGGGACCCACAGTCACCGGCGGGCCTCTGATTACCTCAGCTAGAGGGGTATTCAGCGCCTCGGCGAGGCAGGACGGGTCTGCTTCCTCGGGGATGGCCCTAGATATCGCCCTGAGGATGTCCTTCGCAGTCACGAGGCCCACAACTTCACCCTCGTCAACAATAGGCAGCCTCCTGAACCACCCACGAGTCATTATTTTGGCAGCCTTTGAGACGGCGTCCTCTGGCCTAGCTGTGACTACCGAGAGCGTAGCCACCTCTATGGCTTTTTTGGGCAGCTCCAATCCCAGGAATGGGCTTCTAGATGTATATGTTTAAAGTCTTTACTTTTCCGGTCGAAGATACCTCTGCCGTCCTCTTTCGGTTAAGGAAACATGGGCTCCGCCTCCTTTGTCTCTGGATTCCACACTAGGAGCTTATCTCCCTTCTTCTCCTTGGGTATGATCAGTAGCCTCCTCCCCGGCTGGCTGAGCGGAACTATGAAGTACTCCTCGATCGTGCCGTCGTCGCCCTTCAGCACCAGCTTGTACTTGTTCTCCGTCCTCTCTAGCGTATCTGGATCTCTGTACTCTATCAAGACGAATCTCCCGCGTCGAACCAGGGTTCTAACCTCGACCTTACCCTTCTTGCTGACGGTCAGGACTTCCTTCGGGACGGCCAACGTGCCCCCTGATTACAGGGCGACTCAACGATATAACAGTGAACTCAGCAGTCTCCGCGCTCGGCTAGGGGATCTAAGATCTCCTGAATTTCCCTCCAAACATCTTCAATTGGCTTGTTTCCGTCCACCTCCTTAAGGACCCCTCTCTGCCTGTAGTACTCCAGCAGAGGCTCTGTCTGCTCTCTGTACACTCTGAGCCTGCGCCTCACGACTTCTTCTCTGTCATCTTCCCTCTGGACTAGCTTCCCTCCGCAGCGGTCACACACACCGGGAACCTTAGGGGGATTAAAGTCCAGGTGATAGACCGCCTGACAGTTCTCACACACTCTGCGCCTCGAGAGCCTCATCACAACGGTCTCCTCAGTTACCTGTAGGTACAGAGCCGCCGTTAGCGGCGTCCCATCTGCTTCGAGGATCTCGTCTAGAGCCCTAGCTTGTGGTTTCGTGCGAGGGAAACCGTCTAGGATGAAGCCTCTCTGGCAGTCAGGCCTGTGTATCCTTTCCCTGACTATCTCAACCACGATCTCGTCTGGAACGAGGTCCCCCGACTCGACGTATTTGCGGACCTTCCTAGCCAGCTCGTCGTCCCTCTTGAGGATCTCTCTAAATATGTCACCGGTAGAGATGTGAGGGATGCCGTACTTGTCCGAGATTCGGGCTGCCTGCGTCCCCTTACCTGCTCCGGGAGGACCCAAGAGGATGAGCCTCATCTGGATCACCCCACCGAAGCGGCCACAAGCCTACCGAGGGGGGTGAGTTCAACACTCGTCCTTCTACCCACTCGCGACACTTTCACAAAGCCTAGGGCTTCAAGCCCCGGGGTTCTCTCTGACCCACGAATGTGGTAGCTGAGCAGGGCTCTGCTCATCCCCGTCCTCTTGGAGAGCTTCTCTAGCCCCTCCACTTTCCCTCCCGTCTCCCAGAGCGCTGCCAATATGCTGAGCTTCTCTTCGCTGAGCCCAACCCTAAGACCTGATGGGGGAGTTGGCAGCGGCACTATCTGACCGTTGATGACATCGAAGCAGGGGAGCCCGTGTGCCATAGCAGCTAGCAGTCCTGAGACGGCTTGGACTTTGTCTGCTGCCCCGATATTAACCTCTATGGTTGCGTAATCTTGGCAGAGGTCCTTGATGGCCTCCCTCATTATTATCGCCATCTGCTCAGGACTTGCGTCGTCATCATAGGGGACGAGCCTTATGGGTAGGTTTAGGAAGGCGCTCAGGACGTCTGACTGAGCGGAGACCTCTTCCATCTCACCCCTCCGGAAGATCAAGACAAGTCCGTGGACTTGTCTCTCCCTAAGGGCAGCCGTAAGAGCCTCGGTGAAGCTTCCTGACACCAGAGCGAGCTGGCAAACCCTATCTCTAGGCAAGAGACCCCCGCTTTGGGTCTCGTAGACAATTTAAAAGCTCTCTGCATGAAAGTCAAGCAAATCCCTTGTGCTGATGTCTGTGCGCCAACGCGTCCTAAAGGATCCACTAGAGTGCCACAATGCGTCCAGGTTTTTTCACGTCATATCACTTACTCCAGCCTACACTCCAGGGGAGCCCGGCGCGAAGCAAAGACCTCGTCACTCGCTAACGCATAACCGACGATCGACACACTAACTACACGCAGCGAGAGCATAACCGTAAATATAGGCTGGGAGGTCATCGGCTCGGTGGGTTACTTGGCTGAGGCTGAGACTCGAGGAGAGCTGGTCTTCAAGGACGTTGATTCGCTAAGACAGCTGATATCAAAGCTGTCAAGGTCCGTCAACGCCGAGGAGTGGCTCTCAAGCTTGCGCGACTCTGGTAGAGCGAGTGCTCTTGAGGTTGACTCCGTCGTCTTTGAAGAGGCCGTTGTGGATGAGGAGGGGAGGGTGCACGTCAAGTTCTCAGGACGGGAGGACTGGCCCGCTCCTGCGGCACCTCCTGACGAGAACCCAGTCGATTGGCTAAAGTCGATAACGGCGGCAGGCGTATGGGAGTCAGAGATATCGAAGTCTCTGGACTCGTGGGGTGATGCGTCAATTCTACTGTTCTACACGGCCGACTACATCGAGAAGAGGAGACAGGAACTGCTCTCGTGGTGGATGGACGCTCTAGGTGACGTTGCGGGAGGCTTATGAGAACGAGACCCCTAGAGAGTGCTGCGATCCTAGGCCTACTGCTGTTAGCGGTCCTGCCACCGATCTCGGCTCAGTCCGCTCCCGAGTGGGAGTCAGAGGTGTCGATCTCGGTTCCCGCAGTAACGACCGCTGGCGAGGGAGTCCTCAGCAGGCTCACCGTGAGAGTCGTGAGGCCGGGCTCTGGGAAGGTGTACTTCTCCGCCGACCCTCTGACGCAGCTGGACACACAGTCGGCGGCTAGGACTGCCGCCTTAGTCGCATGCTCCCTGCTGGGGCTTAACCCAAACGAGTTCGACTTCTACGTGAGCATGGAGTCTGACAGCATGGTCATCGGAGGGCCCAGCGCAGGGGCTGCCATGACAGTGGCTATGGTTGCGGCGCTAGCGAACCTCACACTCGACGGTTCTGTTGTGATGACGGGCATGGTAAACCCTGATGGCACCGTCGGACCGGTTGGAGGAATTCCAGCGAAGCTAACGGCGGCTGCGGAAGGTGGAGCAAAGCTCTTCCTGATCCCAGCGGGTCAAGAGGTCGTCGTAGAGAACAGGGTAATCGAGGAACCAGGGCCCTTCTGGATCACTCGGAGGGTCGTGCGAGAGAGGGTCAACGTCACCGAACTCGGCATGAGCCTTGGAGTGAGCGTAAAATCCGTAATGACCATCAGAGAAGCAGTTGAGGCCTCCACGGGGTGGAGAATACCCCTCAAAGAGGTAGAGGAAGTTTCCCTTGATCCTGATGTGGCCGCCGTGATTACAGGGTGGACGAACGCCTACCTCGCGGAGTACGATTCTGCGAGGAGAGAGGTGCTGCTGAATCTCTCTAGGTTGCCTGAAGGTCCTATCAAGGAATACCTGAAGCAGAAAGTTGAGACCGCCAAGTTGGAGGCTGAAAAGGCCAAGGAACTCGACTCCACGGGGAGGCCATACAGCGCGGCTAGCGCTGCGTTCAGATCTGCGGTCGCTATCGATACGGCTAGGCTCGTGCTCGAGATGGCTCTTGCAGACGACCCCACGAAGCCCCTGCTATCCCATGCCCTCGAGCTAAATCAGTCTATCCAGAAGGTCGAGAGTTCCCTTGAGGCGACGGAACCTGAGTCCTCAACATCCTTTGAAGCCCTGGTCGCGGCCTGGCAGAGGCTCTATGACGCGATGGAAGCGTTCGAGAAGGCTACTGATCTCTTCAAGTCGGGCGATCTAGTCTCATCAGCTGAGTGGCTAGTATACGCAAACTGGAGGGTGAGGACGGCGAGGAGCTGGGCTGGGCTGTGCCTACCCGGCGGCCCACCGCCAGATCGAAGCGTGATCCTGAGCGTGGCTGCCACGATGCTGTATGAGGCTGAGAGCGTTGTGGGATACGCTGCCTCCCTCCTTCAAGATGTGGGGGAGTCGAGCGCACTCCTCGATCACGCAATGGACAGACTCGCCCTCGCCAAGGAGGCCCAACAGGATGGGAGACACTACGCGGTCATAGGGCTCTCAGCAGAAGCTATAGCTTACTCGACTCTGGCAATTCACGGCGCGTTTCAGACGACCGACTTGAGAAGGCTGGTCGACGCGGTCTCCAAGGAGACTCTGGGCCGCCTGGCTAGGATCATGGAGACGGGCGTCAGGCCCGTCACAGCGCTGAGCTACTTGGAAGCGGCGGAGGTCGCGAGAGAAGAGGGTGATTTACCCTCGGCCCTCCTCCTCTACGAACTTTCTGCCACTTACGCTAACATCGATGTCCTAGTTTCACTGGGGGAGGGAGCCGAGTTGGCTCCACCCAAGGCGGCTCCACGACCGACTCAACCCTCAGCATCGCCACAGCCAACTCAGCCTGCGCATGAAGAGACTCCCATCTGGGTTGCGTTGACCATTTCGCTCGCCTCGGCGGCAGCCGGAGGAGCCGTGGGATTCATTCTAGGCAGGAGATCTCACCAAACTGATGGAACCCTTGATTCTGCGGAGTTAGATCAAATCGAATCGTGTTCCTCGCCCTGACATTTTCATCGAGCCTCGTAAGCGTACTCACTACTACTTAGAAATAGCCAACCCATCAGGAGACCAACCACAAAGCCTGAGGCATGAGCAACGACGTCAACGCCCTCTAGGAACCCTCCACCTACCGCCAGAAGAGCCACTACAATGCTAGTTGGCGACACAGATCCAAACCTCGCCTTCTCGAGTACTATGGCCACGCCGAGCAGGCCCAATATTCCCCCAGACGCGCCGACAGAGACCGCCGAGGGGTTTAAGAGCGCCGATCCGAGACTGCCCATGACGCCTGAAGTT
>Ga0116200_10000600_pt1 | contig 12269 bp, 10 predicted proteins | sample Mar14436cmmetaG_FD_94478 | JGI IMG/M metagenome (GOLD analysis project Ga0116200, IMG submission 94478) | Marine hydrothermal vent microbial communities from Guaymas Basin, Gulf of California to study Microbial Dark Matter (Phase II) - Marker... ... | reverse complement strand
GTATTCCTTTGGACTTAACTTGCTTTCTTGCCAGTCAAGGACTTGCTGCCGCCAGAAATCACGTTTTTCCTGAAGAGATTGTTTATGGTCACTTTCGCTCATGGCATACCTCCAAAATTGTTGATTTTTGACTTTATGCCATGGCGGTTATAAAATTAAAAGAAGCTGTTTATTTGACGCTTAGCCTTCCAGGTTTTCAATGTTGGAAAGTTGAATCAGGTCACGAGTGACACTTCCCGGCCAGCTGCAGCAGCGCGTTCAGGTATTTGATGAATTCTTTCATCCTCAGGGTAGCTGGAACTGGTTTGTCAGCGCCATTGCTGGTGCCGCTTTTTGGCGGAATGGTCTGGTAGTAGACTTTCAGGTGAGGGGGGAGGATTTTCTGGCAGAGGTGATAGGCCCTTTTCACATGGAATGTTGAGGTGACGATAACCAGGGAATGAAAATGGTGCTGCCGGCAGAGATCCCGCAAAGCGAGGATATTGGTCAGGGTGTTATGGGATCGGTTTTCAATGATGAGCTGATCCGGTTGCAGGCTTATTTGTCTGCCTGGGGCGGGCGAGAAAGAGGTCAGTATATCCCGGCTGCGGCTGCGGGGGTTAGCGCCGATGATGAGCAGATGGTGGGCTTTATCCCGGTTCAGCAGATCATATCCTTGTTGAAGGCGGCCGGAGCCGCCGGCCAGGACGGCAATGGCATCGACCTGGTAGCCATTAACTGCCGGGAGCCGGGGCGGCGAAACCCGGCTGTAGCCGAGGAAAAACCAGAGCAGCAGGTCGGCAACCAGCAAGATCATAAAAGCCATGACTATCATGGCAAGTGCTAGAGTTTGTTTCTTTTTCATGACTTGATTTTTGGCTTGATTTTACTACTCCGTTATGGTAATCCAACGGGTCCTTGTCAGTATGTATTGCTTTGAATCTTATCCCGTTGTCTGCCGGTTGTACTCTGAACGGATTTTCGTCCGCGGGCAGCAAAGGATTGTTGAAAATATTTTGGAGGTTGTACCCATGTCTAAAGTTTGTGATATTTGTGGAAAAAGACCGCAGGTTGGCAATAATGTCAGTCATGCTAACAATAGAACCAAAAAAACCTGGTATCCCAACCTGCAGAAAGTTAACGCGGTGGTCAATGGCCAGAAGAAGAAAATCACCGTCTGCACCCGCTGCATCCGTAGTGGCGCGGTGAAAAAAGCTTGATTGAGCCTCCTAGTTCATTCGGTGAACTTCAATAACTCCCTTTACCTGTTCCAGCCTGTTCATTACCTGTTGTAAATGTTTTAGATCGGTGACCCCGATTTCAAACATGCAGACCGCGTTTCGGTCGATGTTGGTGCTCACTTTGACATCGGAGATATTTGCTTCTTCGGAACTGATAACCGTAGTCATCTCCGCCAGCATGCCCCGGCGATCCTCGCAAAGTACCCTGATCTTGATCTGGTGAGTTGCCTGCTGTCCCAGGCTCCAGCTTACCTCAATCTGGCGTTCCGGGTCACTTTTCAGCACATGTTTACAGTCCCGACGGTGGATGGTAACTCCCCGGCCCCTGGTAATGAAACCGATGACCGGATCTCCCGGGAGTGGATTGCAGCATTTGGCAAAGTGAACCATAACGTCATCAATGTCTTTTATGGTAATTCCCTCGCTGCTCTGCCGTTTTTTCTTCTGCTGACTTTCTTCCTTGTTCTTCTTTTCCTGCCGGCCGCTTTTCCTGAGCTCTGGATAAAGCTTGTAAACAACCTGCAACGCCGATATTTTTCCTCTGCCGATGGCTGCCAACAGGTTTTCGGCATTGTTCAGGGAAAACTGGGCGGCAACATCCTCAAACTTTCCCTGCTTGAACTCCTTGTTGAATGATAGTTTATGACGGAAAAATTCTCGTTCGCATAATTCTCTTCCCAATTCAATACTGCGTCGTTCCGCCTCTTTTTTTACCCAGTGACGAATTTTACTGCGCGCTTTACTGGTTTTGACAAAGTGAAGCCAGTCTTTATTGGGATGCTGCCTGTTAGAGGTGATAATTTCCACCACTTCTCCGGTTTTCAGCTCGTATTTCAGTGCTACCATCTTACCGGAAACCCTGGCACCGGTGCAGTGGTCGCCGATATTAGAGTGAATGCTGTAGGCAAAATCGACGGGGGTTGAGCCTTTGGGCAGTTCTTTAACCGCTCCCTGGGGGGTGAATACGTAGACCGAATCGGCAAAAAGATCAATCTTGACCGATTCGAGGAATTCCCCGGCATTGCTGACGTCACCCTGCCATTCAACCACCTGGCGCAGCCAGTCAAGTTGTGAACGTTCCTTGTCATCCAGCTTATAACTTTCCTTGTATTGCCAGTGGGCGGCAATTCCCATTTCGGCAATACGGTGCATTTCTTTCGTGCGGATCTGCAGTTCGATCTGTTCGGCATCGGGACCAATGACTGTCGTGTGCAGGGACTGGTAGAGGTTGGTTTTCGGAATGGCAATAAAGTCTTTGAATCGACCGGGAACCGGCAGCCAAAGGGAGTGGATGATACCAAGGACCGCATAGCAGTCCTTGACTGAATGGACAATAATCCGGAAGGCCAGGATATCATAAATCTGTTCGAAGGTGATGTCCTGATGTACCATCTTCTGGTAGATGCTGTACAGGTGCTTTAATCGGCCGGTGACGGTTCCCTCAATTTTGTGATGATGGAGGTTACGCTCCATAATTTTGATAACTTTGGTGATGTACTCCCGGCTTTCCTCTTTCTTTCGGGCTATTTTCTGTTCCAGCTCGGCATAGATGGAGGGTTTCAGGTAGCGCAGGGAGAGATCTTCCAGCTCCTGCTTGATCCAGGAGATTCCCAGCCGGTTTGCCAGGGGGGCATAGATATCCAGGGTTTCCTGGGCGATGGCCTGCTGTTTTTCCGGCCGCTGAAACTGCAGGGTACGCATGTTGTGCAGCCGGTCGGCGAGTTTGATTATCAGGACCCGGATGTCCTTGACCATGGCCAGGATCATTTTGCGAAAATTTTCCGCCTGCCTTTCCTCGGAAGTTTTAAAACTAATTTTGCTGATTTTGGTTAGTCCCTCCACCAGGGTGGTGACCTCTTCACCGAAACGGGCCGACAGCTCTTCCACTGAGGTCAGGGTATCTTCCAGGGTGTCATGGAGGAGCCCGGCCGTGACGCTGGCTACATCCATTTTAAGATCAGCAATGATGTTTGCTACTTCCAGGGGGTGAATCAGGTATGGCTCACCCGAGAGGCGCACCTGTCCCTTGTGGGCCAGGGCAGTATAGACATAAGCCTTGCGGATATTGTTAAGATCGGCACCGGGGTTGTATTCCTGGACTTTATCCAGAATGCTATTGAGGCGGGTCATGATTTGCGCATGGTTTTAAGGCTGCCAGTTGCGGACAAAGGCATCTGGAATTCCCAGCCGCTTGATCGAACGCAGGGCATTACGAGGGTAATGATTAAAAGAAAAGCCATCAACCAGCAGGATATGATGAGGTACATTGACCGGTTCATGGAAAACCCTCGGGGTAAATCCCCGGGAACGGTATTGACTGATCTTTTCACTGGCAGTAGTCTGGTAGTAAAATGAGCCGATGTTGACATAAAACTGGTCCCCGCGGCGGCAGGGGAAGGGATCATCTCCCCATTTGTCGATGGTCCTGATGATTTTTCGGGCACTTGCAAGGTTTGGATATGGCCCCAGGAAAACCCGGTGCATGGGGAGCAGTCTCTTCCTGGTGGTGACAAAAGAAGCGTAACCATGGTCTTGCAGGATCTGTTGGTAATGTTTCAGGGTCTGAGGGAAAATGAAAATGCCGGCCTGGATGACATAGGATTTTTTCCCTGGTGTTGTGGTCAACTGTTTGACCGTTGAGGGCTTAGCTATTGTTGCCTGTTTGACCGTTGCTGATTTCTGGCCGGCAGTTGCCGTGGTAGTGGTGTCCGATGCTTGAACTGCCGGGCTTTTCTCGGGTTTTGCTGCCGGCGGCTGTTGCCGCTCAGGTTTGGCTGCTTTTTGCCCGGCTGCCGCTTTGTTGTTGGTTTCGGTTGTTGTCGGTTCCGGTTTTATCGGCGTGACCACTGCAGCTTTTTCCTTCTCCAATTCCACCACTTTTACTTCGGGATGGCGGGGAGTTGGCTCCGGCAGTTTGGCCTCAGGGATCTTGTGTTTTTTTTGATTATCGACGGAAACTGGAGGTGCCGGTTTTATTTCAGTGGTCCGGCTGACCGTGGTATCAGGTTTTTTGGCTGAGGCTGGTGGTGATGGAAGTTCAATGATTGGCGAAGTGATGGTTTTTCGGGGCATGCGAACCGGTGAAAAAGTCAGAAAATAGTAAACTCCGATCAGGGTAAACAGTACCAGAATTATTTCATAGCGAAGCAATGATTCCAGCAGATTACCCTTTGGTTTTTTGGCCATATGCAAATAAGCTGTGTGTTAAGATATTAATTGGTTTCCATCCGGAAACTACCGTTTCCGGACGAGCTGTTAGCTATCAGCCTTTAGCTGTTATCTTAACAAGTTATTTTTTCAATGTTTTACTGAAAGCTGACTGCTGATCGCTGAAAGCGTTCATCGGGAAATGAACATTTCCCGATGAACATTAAGTGTTTTCCTGCTCGACTTCCGCTTCCTTGATAATTTTTTCCGCCAGATGAGACGGGACCTCATCATAGTGGGAAAATTTCATTGTAAACATGCCCCGGCCACCGGTTAAAGAGCGTAAATTAGGAGCATATTTCAATACTTCAGCCATGGGAACGCTGGCCTTGATAATCTGGCTGTTGGCCATTGGTTCAACGCCGTTCACTTTACCCCGACGGCTATTCAGATCACCGATAATGTCACCCATGTAATCATTGGGAACCGTTACTTCCATTTCCATAATGGGTTCGAGCAAAACGGGTTTGGCATCTTTCACTCCTTTTTTAAAACCCATGGAAGCGGCAATTTTAAAAGCCATTTCCGAAGAATCAACCGAGTGGTAGGAGCCGTCATAAAGGGTGATTTTAAGATCGACTACCGGATAGCCGGCAATAACGCCGCCAGCCATAGCTTCAACAACTCCCTTTTCGACCGCCGGAATATACTGCCGGGGGACAACGCCGCCGACAATGTTGTCAACAAACTCAAAGCCGCCGCCACGGGGCAGGGGGGCAATCTCCAACCAGGTGTCAGCATACTGTCCATGGCCACCTGATTGCTTCTTGTGTTTGCCCTGGACTTTTACCGTGCCCCGGATGGTTTCTTTGTAGGGGACTTTGGGCTCCTGCATCAGTACTTCAACGCCATATTTGCGCTTGAGTTTGTCAACTGTGACTTCCACATGAACCTGTCCCATGCCGGAGATTACCAGCTCCTTGGTCTGGGGGTTGCGGGTAATCTGGATAGTGGGATCTTCAGCCTGGAGTTTATGCAGAGCGGCCGTCAGTTTTTCCTCATCCCCCTTGGATTTAGGTTTCAGGGAGAAAGAAATGACCGGTTCCGGAATTTCCAGACCGGCATAGCGGATAGGATCCTTTTCATCACAGAGGGTGTCCCAGGTGGCGGTTTCCTTCAGTTTGGATACCGCGACAATATCGCCGGGAATGCATTCTTCGATGGGTTTTTGCTTACTCCCTTCTATTCTCAGCAGCTGGCCGATACGTTCCTTCTTGTCTTTGTTGACATTGAGACAGGCGGAATCTGAATGCAGGGTGCCGGAATAAACCCGGAAAAGTGAAAGCTGACCGGTAAACGGATCAGTGATGCTTTTGAAAACCAGTCCTGAAAATGGCTGGTCAGCGCCTACCTGGCGAATTATTTCCTCATCGGTTTCCGGATCAAAACCATAAATCTCTCCTCTCTCGACCGGAGAAGGGATGCAGATGGGAAGATAATCCAGTAACTGGGCAATACCAATATTTTTTAAAGCTGAACCGCAGACAACCGGAATAAATTTTCCGGTTATGGTTCCTTCATGGAGGGCGTCATGAATTTCCTGTTCAGTTATTTCTTCCCCACCAAGGTATTTTTCAATCAGTTCGTCATCAGCTTCAACCACCCGTTCGATCATTTTTTCCCGTTCACCCATGACCTCGTCCTGCATGTCAGCGGGGATATCGATGACTTTGAAATCGCCACTCTGGTCATCGGCATAGCTGTAGGCTTTCAGTTTGATCAGGTCCACAATTCCTGAGAATGAGTCTTCCAGACCGATGGGTAGTTGCAGGACGGCGGTGTTGCATTTAAAGGTTTTTTCCATTTCATCAATGGCCCGGAAGAAATTGGCCCGCTCCCGATCCAGTTTACTGATGAAAGCAATCTTGGGCAGCTCGAATTCTTCGGTAAATTTCCAGACCGCTTCAGTCTGGACTTTTACTCCAGAGATAGCACTGACGATGAGAACTGCGCCGCCGGCAATTCGCATACAGGAGCGGGTATCCATGATGAAATTGGCATACCCGGGAGTGTCAATAATATTGACGTGCTTTCCCTGCCAGTCAAGATGATGAATGGACGAAGAAATAGTAATATTCCGTTTAATTTCCTCAGGTTCATAATCCAGAACGGAGGTGCCCTGATCTACGTTTCCCAGGCGATCGGTGGCTTTGGCGGTAAAGAGCATGGCTTCTGCCAGGGTGGTCTTCCCGGCTCCGCCATGGGCGATGATGGCAACATTTCGGATGTCTTCAGATTTATAGGCTTTCATGTTTTCTTCCTTTTTTCCTTTCCACGGCAGAATAAGCTCGACAATTGATATTCACCCACTACTTTTTCTGCCGTGAAAAGTCAAGGTTTTAGTTCTTTTCAAGCGTGAGATTTGGGTTGATTTACCCGTCTGCATCAGGCACAATGGAGATACCTCTTCAACATGACTGTCGGGATGAAAGTGCGAGGGGTGAAAATTCAGGAGAAGGAGCAAATAAAAATGGCTTCGAACGTATATTTTGCTGATCTGCGGACCTCAGTGCGGAATAATCTTTTTGCCAAAATTAAGCAGCTGCTGAACAAACTGGAGTTGTCGGACAGTGTGGGGACCAATACCATGACGGCGATTAAAATCCATTTTGGCGAGGAGGGAAATACCTCATTTATCCGCCCGGTTTTTATCCGCCCTGTAGTTGAAATGGTTAAAGAACTGGGCGGGAAGCCATTTGTTACCGACAGTAATACGCTGTACGTGGGTTCCCGCAGCGATGCGGTTACTCATTTGCAGACCGCGGCCCGACATGGTTTCAACCTGACCGTGCTGGATGCCCCGGTGATTATTGCCGATGGCCTGCGGGGTAACAGCTCGACTACCGTCAGAATTGAAAAAAAACATATTGAGACCGCTAAAATTGCCCAGGAAATTGCCAATGCGGAGGCGATGGTGGTCATGAGCCATTTCAAGGGCCATGAATTACCCGGCTTCGGGGGGGCGTTGAAAAACCTGGGGATGGGTTGTGCCTGCCGGGAGGGGAAATTGCAGCAGCATTCCAATATCAGCCCCAAGGTTACCCGGCGCAAATGTATTGGTTGCGGAGAATGCCAGCGCTGGTGTCCGGCCGGGGCCATTACCATCACTGAAGAAAAGAAGGCGGTTATTGATCCGGAAAGTTGCATCGGTTGTGGAGAATGTATTGTTGTTTGTCCCCAGCAGGCGGTTGCCATTCGCTGGAATGAAACTATTCCGGTTTTTCAGGAAAAAATGGTGGAATATGCTTACGCTGCCTGCGCTGACAAACGGGAAAACGTGTTATTTCTGAATTTCGTTGTCCAGGTGAGTCCCGCCTGTGATTGCTACGCCCACAATGATCAGCCGGTTGTTCCTGATATCGGCATCCTGGCCTCCCGTGATCCTGTAGCCCTTGACCAGGCTTGTGCTGATTTGGTCAATGAAGCCCCGGGGATAGCCGGGAGCGCCCTGGGAAATGATATTGATCCAGGGGTTGATAAATTTCAGCTGCTTTACCCGAAAGTAGACTGGCGGATACAGCTGCGACACGCGGAGGAAATCGGTCTGGGGAGTAGGGAGTATGATTTGGTGAGGTTGTAAGTGGCTGTCCAAAAACACGAAAAAACTTCAGGGATAATACTTGATTTTTTTCTGTAATTAGTGTATCAAACCACGCTTTACTTCCCCTTGCTCCGGGTTGGGGCTACTATAAACTCATAAGGAGGAATTGGTTACATGGCAGAAGAAATGAGAAAGTATGAGCTTCTTTATATCCATCCGGGAACCCTGGATGATGAAGGAGTGAAAAAGGTTGACGACCGGTTGGCGGAGATTGCCGAGCGGCTTGGGGCCAGGGTTTTTTACCGGGATGACTGGGGGGTGAAAACCCTTGCTTACCGGGTTAAAAAGCATCTGGAAGGGCGTTATATCCTGATGCGTTTTGCCGCTACGATTGAATGTCTGCAGGAATTTGAGCGTCATCTGAAAATCATGGATGAGGTTATCAAATTTATTACCGTTCGCCTGCCGGATGATTATGATGAAAGTAAAGATCAGCCTGCTGAAGCGGATGAAGTTGCAGCGGAGCCGGTGGTAACTGACGATGTGGAGGCCGAAGTGGAGGAAGAAACCCCGGTTGTGGCTGAAGTCGCGGAGACCAAAACCGAAACCGAAACCGAGATTGGGGCTGAGACAGAGTAGCTAAACAGAATTTGATATTTGATGATTCAAATTGAAGATTGAGAGGTAGTAATGGCTTTCCAGAGAAGTAAAACTAATCGTCCTCAGCGGCGCCGGGCGTTTGTGAGCCGGAAGAAATATTGTCGCTTTTGTGCCGACAGTTCAATAAAAATAGATTATAAAGATATTCGTTTGTTGCGCTATTATATCAGTGAGAAGGGGAAAATTGTCCCAAAGAGGATATCCGGGACCTGTTCCAGTCATCAGCGGGAATTGTCGGCGGCCATAAAGAGGGCCAGAAATATTGCTTTGCTGCCTTTCGCGCAGATGACCCCTAAACCGATGTAGTGGCTGTTGTCAGAACTTTTGCTGAAAATTTGTGGTTGCTTGCTGATAAGACAGAGTTGTGGTAACTGATTATTCCTTTCCTGTCAGGATGTTTGTCCTGGGGGTTGTCGCGACGACCTGCTTTTTTATCGCTGCGGTTGCCGTTCCGTTCTTTGGTTTTGTGCCGGGTTTGTTAACCATGGTGCCGTCGGTGTATCTTGGTGTTTTGACCCGGCATCGATGGTTGCCCTTGTCTATCGTGGTCCTTACCACGGTGCTTTTGTACCTGTTTTTCCGTCAGGGTGGGCCGGTGTTGGGTTTTCTGTTCGAATACGGCCTTCCGGCCGTGATGCTGAATGAAGTAGTCCGCAAACACTATAACAACCGGTTGCGGATTATGGCCGTGGCTGCTGGTGCTTGTGCCGGTATTGTTCTGCTGGCTGTCTTTTTCTACTCTTTTCAGTCGTCCATGACTCCCATGACGATGGTGCAACGGGCTTTCCAGGCAAACCTTGAGATGGTGCAGCAGGTGTACCGGGATATGGGCATGGCGAAAGAGCAGCTGGCCTTTTTGCGTGATTCCTCTCCGGTATTGGGGTATTGGGTGGGCATGTTGTTCCCATCCCTGCTTTTTGGCGCGTACTTTTTACTCAATGGCTTGACCATGGTGATGGTCGGTCTGCTGGGTCGTTGGCGCCATACTCCCATCAGTTGGGGTGAGGGTTCTTTATTCGAAAACTTTGCTGTTTATCAGCAGACTATCTGGGTTTTGATTGGCTTGTGGGTGGCAGTGTTGCTTCCCGGGCTTCCGGAACTTATCCGGTTTTTTCTTTTTAATGGCATTTTTGTCCTGGTATTCTTTTACCTTCTCCAGGGAATGGCCATTATCTATTGTTACCTGAATAGATTTAAGGTGGGTGCCGGCGGCCGGGTTTTTATCTACTTTCTGCTTTTTGCTTTTCACTTTTTGCTGGTGGCTGTGGCAATGATCGGTTTGTTCGATATGTGGGTGGATTTTCGCAAATTTGCCCGGCAGGTTAAGAGCTAGAAAATATCAGTTCGTTTTCATTATGTCTTATTGTTCACGAACGTAATGTTTTGATTTTTTAAAGCTAAACGCTGATAGCTAATTGTTAATTGCTTAACTTAGGTGTATGTAGCCAGGTTTTTTTATTATTTGGAGGATAAGGACAATGAAAGTTATTTTACAGGAGCCGGTAGATCGGCTTGGTAACGTTGGAGATTTGGTTTCAGTTGCTAATGGCTATGCCAGGAATTATCTGATTCCCACCGGGTTGGCCATCGAAGCGAATGAAGGCAATGTGAAATATCAGAAGCACCATCTGCGGGTGCTGGATAAGAAACGACTACGCCTGCAGGCTAAAGGTGAGGAACTCAAGAAACGTATCGAAACAATTTCACTGGATTTTGAGCGCAAAGTCGGTGAAAAAGGCAAGCTTTTTGGATCGGTAACCAATAAAGATATTGCCGCTGCCTTGCTGGAAAAGGGTATAGAGGTTGATCGGCGTAAAATTGATCTGCCGGAGGCGATCAAGACGGTGGGTAGTTATGTTGCTGTCGTGGTTCTTCAGCCAGGAATTGCGGCTGAAATTGCGATTCGGGTAGCTGGTGATGCGGAAAGTCAGGCCCTGCTGGCTGAAAAAGAGGCGGAAGAGTCTGATTCTATTCCGGTGGAGATGACTGTTGCTGCTGGAGATGAGACGGTTGCTGAAACTGTTGAGCAGGACCTTTAGTTCTGACTGGGAAGTTCCTGGTCGGAAATGAATAAAAATATTTTTTCAGCCGGGGAGTTACATTGTAACTTCCCGGTTTTTTTTGTTATCCCTTTTTTGACAATTTCATTTTGATATGCTAGGCTTAAAATAAGAGCAAGGCCGTTCCTTTCTATGGTTGTTTGAGAGAAAAATCCTCTGATAACATGGTGATAGTGCCTGTTTGACAATTTGTGACTCATTTTTTTTCAGGACGGGATACATGGCTCAGGAAGCTGCCGAAAACAAACTATCTCCCAAACTTCCACCTCAGAATATCATGGCTGAGCAGGCGGTTTTGGGAGGAATAATGCTTGATAATATGGCCATTAACAAGGTCATGGATATTTTAGATGCTGCTGATTTTTATCGGGAGGCCAATCGAAAAATCTACCTGGTGATGATCGATTTGTCGCTTAAAGGGGAGGCCATTGACCTGGTTACGGTTACTGAACGCCTGCGGGGCAGGGGTAAGCTTGATCAGGTGGGGGGGGTTACCTATCTGTCCATGCTGGTTGATAGCATTCCAACGGCTGCCAATATCATTTCCTATGCCAGAATTATCAAGGAGAAATCCATTCTGCGCCTGATGATAGACGCGGCCACCTCAATTGTCAGCCGTTGCTATAGTGATATTGATGATGTTGATGAGTTGGTTGATGTGGCGGAAAGAACCATCTTTGAAGTGGCCGAAAAGCGGGTCAATCCAGCTTTTTCCCCCATTGAAACCATTGTAAAAGATAGCTTTAAGGCAATAGAAACTCTTTATGAAAGTCCGGACCTGATTGCCGGGGTGCCGTCGGGGTTTACCGATCTGGATAAAATGACCACCGGATTCCAAAATTCCGACCTGATTATTATTGCCGGTCGTCCCAGTATGGGTAAAACTGCTTTTGCCCTTAATATTGCCCAGCATGCAGCCATCTCCGGTGGAAAACCGGTGGCGGTTTTTTCGCTGGAGATGTCCAAAGAGCAGTTGGTTATCAGGATGCTGTGTTCTGAAGCTGAAGTTGATGCCCATAAACTAAGAAGTGGTTTCCTGTCTCGGACAGACTGGCCAAAACTGACGCGGGGCGCCGGAATCCTGTCTGAAGCCCCTATTTTTATCGATGATACACCGGCGATGACGGTTCTGGAAATGCGGGCGAAGGCCAGGCGGCTGAAAGCGGAACAGAATCTTGGTTTGATCATTGTCGATTACCTCCAGCTTATGCGCGGTCATAAGAATATGGACAGCCGGGAGCGGGAGATATCGGAGATTTCCCGCTCATTGAAAGCGTTGGCCAAAGAACTGAATGTTCCTGTCCTTGCCCTTTCCCAGCTTAACCGGGGGGTTGAAAGCCGGCAGGATAAACGGCCCCAGCTTTCAGATTTGCGTGAATCGGGGGCTCTTGAGCAGGATGCCGATGTCATTCTCTTTGTCTATCGGGATGAGGTTTATGATAAGGATAATCCTGATAATAAGGGCATGGCGGAAATAATAGTCGGAAAACAGCGTAATGGGCCGGTGGGAATTGTGCGCTTGAGATTTCTGCATCAGTTTACCGCCTTTAAAAATTTTGACCAGCGATTTGATGATGTTAT
>Ga0116200_10000599_pt1 | contig 12272 bp, 12 predicted proteins | sample Mar14436cmmetaG_FD_94478 | JGI IMG/M metagenome (GOLD analysis project Ga0116200, IMG submission 94478) | Marine hydrothermal vent microbial communities from Guaymas Basin, Gulf of California to study Microbial Dark Matter (Phase II) - Marker... ... | reverse complement strand
CAACCAGGCTGAGCCACCCCGACAGCTAGCGATCTCTTGATGAATGACACAATCCATTTTAAAATCTTTCCTTTAGTACAAGTTGAGATATTAGTTCTGATTTATTTTTCCCATAAAGCTAAAAAAACCTTCATCGTTACCTGAGCAGAGGCGATGTTATGGAATCTAAATCTTATGTAAGACAACCCATAGTTGGCGTTCTTGGTCATGTAGATCATGGAAAAACCACATTTCTGGATTACATTAGAGGCTCTACAGTGGCAGCGAGAGAAGCAGGGGCAATAACACAGCACATAGGAGCGACCGAGGTACCGATAGACGTTATAAAAAAAATATGTGGCAATCTTCTCGCAGGAAAGAATTTTACACTTCCGGGTTTGCTTTTTATAGATACTCCAGGACATCATGCCTTCACTACATTAAGAAAGAGAGGAGGTTCTATTGCAGATATTGCTGTTCTAATTGTTGATGTCAATGAGGGATTCAAACCGCAAACTTATGAATCACTCACCATACTAAAACAGTATAAAACACCCTTTGTGATAGCTGCCAATAAAATAGATGCAATTAGCGGATGGAAAAAGGCAGATGGGATATATACGCAACGTTTGACAGAGCAGCATTCAGCTGCAAGATCTCTGCTGGAAGAAAAGATTTACGAAGTTATAGGTACTCTCTACGATCAAGGATTGAAGGCTGATATATACACAAATATAAAGGATTTTAGTAAGAACGTTGCAATAGTTCCAATCTCAGCAAAAACTGGAGAAGGCATACCAGAACTTCTTATGATTCTTGTTGGACTTGCTCAACGATTCCTTGAAGAATCACTTACTGTAGAGAGAGGACCTGGAAAAGGCACTGTACTTGAAGTAAAGGAAGAGACAGGACTTGGTACAACAGTAGATGCAATTATCTACAATGGTGTAGTGAGAAGCACTGATAAAATAGCTCTTGGTACACGTGATAAACCCATAGTAACCAACATAAAGGCACTTCTCAAACCAAAGCCTCTAGATGAGATACGAGACCCAAGAGAGAGATTTGACAGTGTTGAAGAAGTACATGCTGCTTGTGGAATAAAGATTGCCGCAACAAATCTCGATGATGTTGTCTCTGGCTCTCCATTAAGAGTTGTGACAGATGAAAATCTTGAAGAGGTCTTGAAGGAGATAAAAGAACAAACGGAGCTGAGTATCGAGCTTGATGAAGAAGGTATAATCATAAAGGCAGATACCATAGGTTCATTAGAAGCAATTACCAAGGAAGCAAGAGAAAGAGGAATAAAGGTGAGAAAAGCAGAGGTTGGCCATGTTGCTAAACGTGATGTAGTAGAAAGCAGTGCGTCAACTGACCCTCTCCACAGAGCCATTATTGCCTTCAATGTTAGGATACTCCCGGAGGCAGATGAGGAATTAAAATCGACAGATGTTAAGGTCTTTAGGGAGGATGTGATCTATACATTAATGGAGGATTACGAAGAATGGATAAAAAAGAAGAAAGAAGAAATCGAGAGAGCTAGAAGAGAGGAGTTTGTACATCCTGGCATGATTAGATTTCTACCAGAGTATGTGTTCAGAGTTAGCCATCCTGCAATTATAGGAGTAAGAGTACTTGCAGGTAGAATAAAGGCTGGAACCAAATTGATAAAAGAGGATGGAAAAGTTGTTGGCACCATAAAGAGCATACAGTCTGAGAAGAAGAGTCTGGAAGAAGCGATACAGGGTCAAGAAGTGGCTATATCCATAGAAGGTGCAACAGTTGGTAGGCAGATAAAGGGCGGAGACGTTCTCTACACTGATATTCCAGAGGGTGATGCAAAGAAACTCAAAGAGATGGATGTTTTAACTCTAGATGAGAAAGATGTATTGAACAAAATCATAGAAATAAAACGCAAGACCGATAGATTTTGGGGAATGTAATCAAGCGCCATACTTCTTTAGCCAATTACAGTATCCAAAGAGAATGGGAACAACCCTTCCGCTTATTCTCCCCATGCCGCCCTTTAAAACACTTCTTTCATTGAATCTCTCTACATCGTCCGGCATAATGTTTGGTCCTACAAATACCACTGGAACTGGATCTGAAACATGATCTCCATAAACTACAGGCGTGGTATGATCTCCCGTAAATGCTAGATGCGTATCATCCCAATCAAGGTTATCTAATAAATATCCAATAACTTCATCTACCTTTTCAATATAGGCAATCTTTGCCTCAGCATCATGATCATGTGCACAGGAGTCTGCACCTTTCAGATGAATAAAGGCAAAATCCTTCCCATTCTGCAGTTCCTCAACAGCAAGTTTTGCCTTGTTTATGATTTTAGAATCTGCTCCACCTGTGGTTTCTTCTGCTCTTTTTGTTTCTAATCCAATGGCTCTTGCTATCCCTATGTAAAGCGCACCAGCAGCGATACCAACTCCCTTTATTCCATATAGCTCCTCCATAGAAGGGATGTCTGGCTTAACTGCAGCTCCCCTAAACAGAAGAATGTTTGCCGGAAGTTTACCTTCGCTTTCTCTTTTCCTGTTTATAGGTAGGTCTTTCAGTATATGATAAGACTGCTCTACCAGTTCATTAACAATTTCAGCAGTTCTTCTTGCAGCTTCGCTATCTACCAAAGGCTCCGATCTAATCATCCTAACTCCTGTTTTATGAGGATCTGCATCTGTTATCTGACCAGAAAGTCCATGTCCCCTTAGAACAATTGCACCTCTATGCTCTGTACTTGCCTTAAAGAATATCTCAACATCAGGTTGAGAGGATTTTAAACTCTGAAGTGCCCTCTCGAGCTCGTCTGTTCCTTCAGTGATTCTCCCTGCTCTTCTATCTAAAACATTAAAATTTTCATCCACTGTAGCAAAGTTAGTTCTAAAACAGACATCTCCATCCTGTACGTCCATTCCAATACCTAATGCTTCAAAGACCCCTCTGCCTGTATATACCTTTTCCGGATCATATCCAAATATTGAAAGATGGGCTGTATCGCTACCTGGCCTGACTCCAGGCTTTATTGGATCAAGGAGACCTGTAATACCTCTTCTAGCCAATTCATCGATGTTTGGAGTATTTGCCACTTCTAAACATGTTTTTCCATTGTAATCTGTCGGTCTCCCGCCTAATCCGTCACATATTACAAGGACTGCTTTCAATGGAATCGCCGTATTGTAGAATAGTAGTTAATTAGAAAAAGTTTGGGTTATAGAAGTTCCTGAAAACTATATAAACATCTTCTCTATTGCGGGTAACGATGCCAGCCTTTTCTCATCAGTTAACAGAAGTAAAAAAAGCTGAAAAAAGAGCAATAGAGAGGGTTGAAAGAGCAAGGAAAGAGGCAGAAAGACTTTTAAAGGATAGTGAGAAAAAGGCTGAGCAGAAACGGTTGAAGATTTTAAGACAAGTAGAAGTAGAGATAGAAAAGAGACAATCATTGCTGGAGGAAGAACTAAAAAAAACCGAAAAGAAAATCAAGGAGGATGGGAAGAGAGAGATTCTCCAGATAGAAAAAAGAGCTGAGTCTCGTATTGATAGGGCTGTTGAACTTATTATTAACATGCTTGGTGGGAGAGAATAGATGTTATTTCCGGCTCCAGTAAAAAAAGTCTCATTCATTGTTCATCAATCCTATCTAGATAAGGTTATCACCTCTCTTCATGAATCTGGACTGATGCAGATTATAGACATAACAAGAGAAGATTCAAAACTCCTTAATGAGATTGAAAACTGTGAGCCAAGTGAAGAAACAAATGAATGCATTGCCTATGAAAATAGATTGAAGAATCTGATAGGAATACTAAAAACCTACAAAATCTCCAAATCTGGTTTAAAGGCTCTTCTCTCTCCAAGTGTAATCGAAAAAAAACCTGTTAAGAAAAAGAAACTATCAACTCTCTATAGAGAAATAGATTCATTGCTCAGACACATTGAAAAGAAAATTCTATCACTTGATGGCAATATACAGAAGCTTAAAAGTGAGATAGACGATATTAATGAGGATCTTCAGAATATTTCTTATCTGCTTAATTTTGATTTTGATATATCTTACTTAGGGGATTCTGAATATGTGATAACAAAGGCAGGCATAACCTCTGAGCCAGAAATGGTTAGTAGAGAGATAGAATCGCTGGATGGCATAGCAGGATATGTACAGATTGGTAAAAGGAAGGAAAAGAAGTGGTGTATTGTTGGAGCCTGCCATGTATCCAAAAAGGATAAACTAGAGTTGATATGGCAGAGGCACATAAACGATATCTATCTTCCTTCAATGACGGGTAAACCACTGCAGGTTTACAAAGCGTTACAGAAGCAGAGAGACAAGTTGACAAAGGAGATGAAGAAGTTAAAAAAAGAGATGAACGAACTTTCAGCAGAATATATGCATGAATTACTCGTAAAACTGGAAGAAATACAAATAGAAAGAGTCAGACGAGAGATATCCTCTTCTTTTGGGAAAACTAGTGCAACCTATGTAATTGAAGGTTGGGTTCTTGAGAGGGATAGCAATACCCTCAAATCTCTCCTTGAAAAGGTCACAGATGAGAAAATAGCCATATCCACATCTTCACCTTCGTCAAATCCAGATAACCCACCGACCTATCTCGACATTCCCCCATGGATGGAACCCTTTAAAACTATACTTGCCCTCTTCAGCATTCCAAAGTACAACGAGATAAGCCCAGTTCCTTTCCTCGTAATCTGGTTTCCCTTACTATTTGGCATTATGCTAGGGGATGCGGGCTATGGGATTGTAATTCTTCTGATTTCTCTTCTGGCCAAATTCAAGTTAGGTAGTATAAGTCCTTTTATACGCTCTTGGTCGCTTGTAGGTATACTTTTCGGTTTCTGGGCAGTACTGTTTGGCTTTCTGTTCAACAGCTTCTTTGGCGACTTTGTTCCTCGCTTCATCTATGGAGATGAAAATGCCCTTCTTTATCATCTTGATTTTCTGGGCTATTCTATACCTCTAGATGCCCTACATAAACCCTTGATAGTATTAGTTATTGCTCTGCTTATTGGTCTTGTTCATCTCAACCTTGGTTTTGTTCTTGCTATGTGTCAGAATTACAGAAGAGGTGAAACAAAAAAGATATTTAAGGAACAGATTCCATGGTTTTTGTTAGAGATAGGTGGAGGAGCATTAGTGGGAAAGGCACTACTTCATATCTGGGATCTTTCATTGCCCATGTTTATAGTCTCATCGATCTTTGCAGCCATTGGCTTAATTGCTCTCTTTGTTAATAACAAAGCAATGGGGTTCTTTGAGCTCACTGGATTTGTTGGGGATTGGTTATCCTATGCACGTCTGCTTGCTCTAGGATTGGCTACCTCAGGTATGGCTCTAGCTTTCAACATAATTGCTCAACTCATGCCAGAAATAGTGCCTTATATCGGTATTGTGTTGCTTTTTGTTATATTGATTTTTGCACACTTAGCAAACCTTTTGATTCAATCTCTTGGTGCTGCAATTCACTCTCTTCGTCTCCAATATGTGGAGTTCTTTAATAGATTCTATGAAGGTGGAGGGAAGGAGTTTACACCTTTCCGTGTTAGAAGAAAATATACAGAGGAAATAGTAGAAGGAGGAAGGTAGATGAAAAGAAAGATACTGTTGGCTGGTTTAGCCCTAATGGCGCTGATGATGACAACAGGCACAGCATCTGCAGATATGGAATCTGGAGATGCCGGTGAAACGCAGGTGAACATTATAATAGGCTGCATGATTGCCGTTGTCGTGGCGGGTATCTCCTCTGCCATAGGTCTTGCATTGGCTGGGAGCTCAGCGGCAGCAGTAACTGCAGAGAAGCCCGAACTATTTGGCAGAACTCTTGTTCTACAGGTACTTCCGATGACTCAGTCGGTTTATGGACTGTTAACTGCCATACTGCTGATGATGGGTGCTGGGTTGCTTGGAGGAACTGCACGTGTTGACTTGACGAATACGTCACTTGGCGTAGCTGCGATATGGGTTGGGTTGATAGTTGGTCTTACAGGAACATCCGCAATAAACCAAGGGATGGTAGCCTCTGCATCTATCTCAGCAGCAGGTAGAAACCCAGAGGTCGCAGCCAGAGGAATCATATTCACAGTGATGCCAGAAACTATTGCTATATTTGGTCTGCTAGTTGGCATACTGCTGATGACCGGGTTAGGGCTTCTGTAAGTGGAGATCATATGCCTCTTGAGGAATTGATTTCCCAGATAGAAGAAGATGCAAATCAGGAGATTGACGAGGTTATAGGAGAGGCAAGGGCAGAGGTAAAAAGGAGATTAAAGGAGATAGAAAAAAAGGCAAAGGAAGAGGCTGAGACTCTAAAACAGCGTGCAGAAAGAGATCTCGAAAATAAGAAAAAATCAGAGATTTCCAAGATGAGGCATGAGGTCAAAAAAACCATAATGAAAAAGAAGGAAGAAGTCATCAACAGGTGCTTTGAACTGGCTAAGGAACGACTTAAAAAACTTTCAGGCAAGGATTACATTACCTTTGTTAAACCATTTGTTGAGAGAGGTATAAAGGAGATAGGCACGGATTGTATTATCATTCCGTCTAGAGAAGAAGACAAAACAATAGCAAAAGAGTTGAAACTTCCTATTGAGAAGCAGATGATAAAAGCGCTTGGCGGAGTGATAGTAAAATCAAAAGACAACAGGTTATCTATAGATATTACCTTTGACAGCATGTTGAAGAGAAGAGAGCATGAAATCAGAGAGAAAATAGGAAATCTTCTATTTGCGGAGAGTTAAATGTTGGGGATGTTGGACAATTATCTAATGTGGCCTGCAATCATGGCAATTCTTGGAGTTACAGCAGGTATTATGATGTGGAAAATGGCGCCTTATCTAAGGTTTGCCTATCCAACTGCAAAGGTTCAGGCTATTGGGAATCCTTTTATTGTAGAGAAAGAGCTCAACCAGCTTATGGAGAGTAAGTCCATCGAATCCTTCAAAAACAGCTTGAATTCTCTGAAAGATTTCAATGTTGAGGGAAAAACAGCGGCCGAGATACAGCAATCTCTTGACGAGCATTTTGTGAGATCAATGAAGATGATTCAAAATGATGGCCCAAAAAAGCTTAGGGAATTCTATCATACCTATCTTAGACTAATAGATAGTATGGCAGTAAAAACCGCTCTAAAGTTAAAGGTTCTCAATAAAGAGATTGAAAATATACCAACCATCTTTTCAGAGACGGAAACGCTTGTGAAAATTATACAGTCAGCTCCTCAAGAGGAGTTACCAACAGTGTTGAAGGAAAAGGGATTTGGCAATGATGTTGTAAAAGCTGTTGAAGAAAAAAATCTGCTTGAACTAGATATCGCAATTGACAGAAAATATTTGAAAGAAATGAGAGGTATCAGGGTGCCCAGAGAAGCAAAAGCTGTAATCGATGAATTTCTATCAAGACTCATAGATGTAAAAAATATGAAAAACCTGTTCAGGGCAAAACATCTTGATTATGACAAGGAAGAGTGTAAGAAGCTGTTTATACTTGAGGGCAGAGAGATACCTGAGTGGAAATTTGATGAAATGGCTTCAGCAGCAAACATAAACGATGCAGTGTCCTCGCTTGAAGGAACATTTTATTATTCATTCATAAAAAATGAGTTCGATAAAGACATTCAATCTATTGAAAATGCCCTCGACAAAGCGTTACTAAAAGTTTCTGAAGATCTTGCCATAAAGAATTTTCCCCTTTTTGGTCCTTTGCTGAGATTCATAATATCAAAGGAGTATGAGATAAGAAATCTCAAAGTGATTGTTAAAGGAATTGAGGAAAAGGTTGGAGTTGAAAGGATGAAACCTCTCTTGGTTTTGGAGGAGTAGTATGAAGATAGCTGCAATATGTGATGAGGATACAGCTGTTGGATTGAAGCTTGCTGGAGTTCATGAGGTGTATGTGCCAGAAAACAATGCAAGAGAGTTATTTAAAGAAGTCATAGCAAGAGATGATGTTGGCGTGCTCTTTGTATCTGAGAATATAGCGGATATCTTATCAAGAGACATAAAAGAATATCTTCTCCAACAAAAAGGATTTCCAATAGTAGTGGAAATTCCAAGTAAGGAAAAAGAAAAGGCCGAGCACATAGATCACATCTCTCTGTTGATTAAACGTGCCGTTGGCGTCGATATAGAGAGAAAGGCGTTATAGGAGGTAGAATATGACCACAAGGAGTGAAGGAAGGATTATAAAGATATCTGGTCCGGTTATCGAAGCAAAGGGTATGAGAGGAGCGAAAATGTATGATGTTGTCGGGGTTGGCGATGAGAATCTTATTGGGGAGATTATAAGACTAAACGAGGATGTTGCGACCATTCAGGTTTATGAAGAGACATCTGGATTAAAGCCAGGAGAAAAGGTTCTTTCAACAGGTGCACCTCTTTCTGTTGAGCTTGGCCCAGGACTTTTGAAAAGTATTTTTGATGGAATTCAGAGACCTCTTCCACAGATCAAGGAAGCTACTGGTGATTTTATAGAGAGAGGAGTGGACATTCCTGCACTTGACAGAAAAAAGAAATGGAAATTTAAGCCAATTATCAAGAAGGGAGACAAGGTAGTTGGTGGCGATATTCTTGGGGAGGTTCAGGAGACTCATCTTATTGTCCACAAAGTGATGGTTCCTCCCGGCATAGAAGGAGCAGTTGAAGAAATTGTTGATGATGGAGATTATACTGTTACCGACGACATAGCAACAATCAAAACAAAGGATGGAAAAGTTAAAGTTCAGATGATGCAAAAATGGCCTGTTAGAAAAGGAAGACCCTATGTTAAAAGATTGGAACCTACAGTTCCTCTAATCAGCGGGCAGAGAGTTATTGATACTTTTTTCCCTATTGCGAAGGGAGGTACTGCTGCAATACCTGGAGGTTTTGGAACGGGAAAGACAGTTACCCTTCATCAGCTTGCTAAGTGGAGTGATGCACAGGTTGTTGTATACATTGGCTGTGGTGAGCGTGGAAATGAGATGACCGATGTTTTGAGAGAGTTTCCAGAACTCAAGGATCCAAGGAGTGGAAAACCTCTTATGGAAAGAACTGTACTCATAGCAAATACATCAAACATGCCTGTTGCAGCAAGAGATGCAAGTGTATATACTGGTATTACCATCGCTGAATATTACAGGGATATGGGGTATGATACCGCACTTATGGCAGATTCCACAAGCAGATGGGCAGAGGCTATGCGTGAAATCTCTGGAAGGCTTGAAGAAATGCCTGGTGAAGAGGGTTATCCTGCATATCTTGCATCCCGTTTAGCTGAGTTCTATGAAAGAGCAGGGAGAGTTGTAGCTCTTGGCTCTAAGGAAAGAGAAGGTTCAATTTCAGTTATGGGGGCTGTATCGCCACCTGGAGGAGATTTTTCTGAACCTGTGGCTCAGAATACGCTAAGAATAGTAAAGGTATTCTGGGCATTGGATGCGGATCTTGCAGATCGAAGACATTTTCCGGCGATACACTGGCTTAGATCCTATTCTCTCTATGTAGATGATATTAGAGGATTCTGGGAGAATATTGGCAAGGATTGGGTAAAATTAAGAAGTAAAGCTCTGGCACTATTGCAGAAGGAAGCAGATTTACAGGAAATAGTAAAACTTGTTGGTCCAGACGCTCTTCCTCAACATGAACGAGCAATACTGGAAAGTGCAAGGATGTTAAGAGAGAGTTTTCTACAACAGGGTGCGTTCCATGAAGTAGATACATTCTGTCCAGAGAAGAAACAGTATGAGATGCTCCGTATAATTCTTGATTTCTCTGACAGAATGATGGATGCCATTAAGAAGGGAGTACATATTGAGGATATAACAAAACTGAAGGGTATAGAGGCCATTGCAAGGATGGCTACAGTACCAAACGATAGGTTTGAAGAAGAATTCAAGAAGATTGAAAAGAGTATTGAAAAGGAAATGAGTTCTTTATTAAGAGGTGTCTCCAATGAGTCGTGAGAGTATGGAATACAGCTACGTATCAGAGGTTACAGGGCCACTTATGGTTGTTGAGGGCATAAAAGGTGTAGCATATAACGAAGTTGTAAAAATAAAAACTGCAACTGGAGAAGAGAGGACAGGACAGGTACTTGAGGTTTATGAAGATAAAGCCATTGTTCAGGTGTTTGAAGGGACAAGAGGACTTGATACGAAGCTTACATCTGTTAGATTTACAGGAGAAACAATGAAACTGAGTGTATCTAAAGATATGCTCGGCAGGATTTTCAGCGGGATAGGAGAGCCCAGGGATGGTTTACCACCAATTATACCTGAGAAACGATTGGATATTAATGGTCAACCCATAAATCCAGAGGCAAGGGAATATCCAAGAGAGTTTATAGAAACAGGTATATCTGCAATTGATGGTATGAATACGCTGGTTAGGGGACAGAAGCTTCCGATATTCTCTGGATCGGGTTTACCCCACAACGAGCTTGCTGCTCAGATTGCTCGGCAGGCAAAGGTGAAGGGAAAAGGTGAGGATTTTGCTGTGGTATTTTGCGCTATGGGTATAACGGAGGAGGAGGCGAACTTTTTCATAAAGAGTTTTGAGAAAACAGGCGCTCTCGAGAGAACAGTTATATTTCTGAACCTTGCAGATGATCCTACTATTGAGAGAATTATACTCCCAAGGATGGCACTTACCTGTGCCGAGTATCTTGCCTTTGATTTGGATATGCATGTTCTTGTTATACTAACTGACATGACAAACTATGCAGAAGCGTTGAGAGAGATATCTGCAGCGAGAGAAGAAGTTCCTGGAAGAAGAGGATATCCTGGATACATGTATACCGACCTTGCCACAATTTATGAGAGAGCAGGGAGAATAAAGGGCAAAAAGGGCTCCATCACTCAGATCCCCATATTAAGTATGCCCGATGATGACATTACTCATCCAATTCCTGATTTGACAGGATATATTACAGAAGGTCAGATAGTTCTTGCGAGAGCATTACACAATAAGGGCATATATCCACCAATAGCTGTTCTTCCTTCTCTTTCTAGGTTGATGGCGAGAGGAATAGGAAAGGATAGAACCAGAGAGGATCATGCAAATGTGTCTGATCAGTTATATGCAGCTTATGCTGAAGGTTGTGATTTGAGAGATCTTGTTTCAATAGTTGGTGAAGAGGCTCTGTCAGACAGAGATAGAGCATTTCTAAAGCTCGCTGATGAATTTGAAAAACGCTTTGTATCGCAGAGTAAAGACGAGGATCGATCGATAGAGGAAACCCTCTCCATCGGGTGGGAACTGCTTTCGATGCTCCCGACTTCTGAGCTCAAGAAGATTGATCCAAAATATATAGAGAAATATCTAGCAAAGAAAAAGAAAGAGAGTGAAGCATGACCGAGCAGATAATAGAAACAGCAAAACCGACACGAATGGAATTACTTGGCATTAGAAAGAAACTTGTTCTTGCAGAGAAGGGGCACAAGCTCCTTGAAGATAAAAGAGACGCGTTAGTAGAGAAGTTTCTAAAATCCATAAAGAAGAGAGACGAGTTAAAGAAAGAGATAGACAATCTCTTTAAGCAGGCTTTTGATGCACTGACTGATGCACAGATGATTATTGGAGCCAATAAAGTAAAAGCATTATCTGAGCTTGTTGAGAGTTTAGATGAAATTGCGACAGATACAGAAAACATTATGGGTGTAAGAGTTCCAAAGATTGTACAAAGAGAATCAGAGTATAAATCAAAACCTCTTTATAGTTTAAGCGACACCTGTGCGAGACTGGATGATGCTTCTCTTCTGTTTTCTCAGATTCTTCAAAAACTGCTTGAGCTTGCAGAGATAGAAGGAACTGTTCAATCCCTTGCTGGAGAGATAGAAAAAACAAAGCGAAGGGTGAATGTACTGGAAAACATACTCATACCAAAACTAAAGGCAACAAGAAAGTACATTGAGATGCAGCTTGAGGAGAGGGAAAGGGAAGATTTCTTCAGAAGAAAGAGGATCAAGGCGATTATGGAACGGAAAGATTATGCCTATAGAGGGTGATCCTTTCCTGGAGGAAATACTTGATACTCCCGAAAAACGCGCAAGATGGTTATATAGACTTAAAATTGCCTATATTGTATGGATTCTTTTTGTTGTGATGGGAATACTGTTCATAATGCTATTTTATGTCTTGCAATAGTATTGCAATAGAATTGATTAAGGATCTTATTTGATTTTGCTTATTATCTAGTCCAATTTTTTATATTACTATACACTTAAAATGAAAAACGACGGTCACAAAATAAGATAAAAAGAAAGAGAGAAGCAGTGTTTACTTCTCCATATAGT
>Ga0116200_10000596_pt1 | contig 12298 bp, 14 predicted proteins | sample Mar14436cmmetaG_FD_94478 | JGI IMG/M metagenome (GOLD analysis project Ga0116200, IMG submission 94478) | Marine hydrothermal vent microbial communities from Guaymas Basin, Gulf of California to study Microbial Dark Matter (Phase II) - Marker... ... | reverse complement strand
GGGAAAGGGGCTGGTGACCGCCTGTACCGAGCCCGTGAGGGAGGGCATGGTGGTCCGGACCGACACCGAGGAGGTCCGGAGGCTCCAACGTCGTATTTTGGGTCTGATTCTTCGCGATCACCCTATGGAGTGCAAAACCTGTCCGAAGCGTCCCACCTGTGAGCTCCTCAAGTGGATGCGTTGCCTCAAGGTCAAGATCCCCAAGGACCTCCGTCCCTTCCCCAAGGAGATGACCGAACCCGATGAGAGCCATCCCCTCTTCGTCTTCGATCCCAACAAGTGTATACTCTGCGGGAAATGTGTGTGGGTCTGCAAAGAGGTGGAGGGAGTAGGGGCTATAGATTTCGCCTTCCGTGGCTACGGGATGCGAGTCACAACCTTCCTCGGCAAGCCCATCGTACAGACCCCATGTACAGGGTGTTTGCGCTGCGTGGAGGTGTGTCCGGTAGGGGCCTTTTACCTCAAGGAGGGGGTGGAGCTTGAAAGGGGGAAGGAAGAGCACTTGGGAGAACGCCCTTGAGACCGCCTACCAACTCGCCGTCCAGGAGCTGAAAAACCTTGTCCCCGAGGACATAGCCCTCCGTAGCGGGTGTCCTTTCAAAGGAGGGTACTTCGAGGTCCCCTTTTTGGGGATATTGCACCATGTCACCTTTCCCGAGGGAGTGGTCTTTGAAGGCGAAAGGCAGCCCTCGAGGTTGCGGCAGGTTCTCATCCTCCATTACCTCATTCAGGCTAAGGGGACAGAGCCAGAGGGCCGATGGGTGGATTTCAGGAAGCTGCCCGGGGGCGAGGTGTACTACCCCGTCTTCAAAGGGAGGATCATCTACCCCATGCTCAAGCTCTTCGCCGGCAGCCCCCAAAGTCTGATGGAGGCCTCCGGGGCGATGGGAGGGAGGCCCCTGGAGTTCGGGGACGTCTCGGTGGCCTTCAGGGCCTTCCCCAGGGTGGAGGTGGCCTTCGGGATATGGAGCGGCTCAGAGGAGTTCGGCCCCGAGGGATTTGTGCTCTTCGACCCCACTGTGACCGACTACCTCTCTACGGAGGATGCCATTTGGTTGTGCCACGAGATCTTGGCGCGTCTGAAGGGAATTAAGGATGGCCGAATTAGGGGGATTTGAGGCCACAGCCATAGGCAGCCTGCCCTATCGCGATCCGCAAAGGGCCTGTGAGCTCATCTTCCACTGCCTCCCCGTGATCCCCCATTGGCCCCAGCTCCCGGTGCGAGACCCAAAGGAGGGAATGGTGAGGCAGTTTCTGGAGGGGATGCCGGGGGTGGTGGAGACGGAAGAAGGAGGATTTTTACGCCCCCCCCATGAAGTCCCAGGGGAGTGGGAGGCCTTCTACGAAGCTTGGCAGGAGGGAAGGCTCGAGGCCTTCGCCATCGGGCAGGAGAGGGCAGCGGGACTTCACACCTTCCTTCGCCTGGTAGGAGAGATATCACCACCCTTCGTGAAGGGACAGGTCACCGGCCCGGTGACCATGGGCTTTTCGCTGAAGGACTCGGAGGGACGGGCGGCCTTTTACGACGATGAGCTGCGGGAGATGATCGTCGCCCACGTCTGCATGAAGGCCCGGTGGCAGCAAAGGGCGCTCAAAGGGGCCGCGCCGGAGGCGGAGACCATCATCTTCTTCGACGAACCCGCCCTGGCAGGCTATGGGAGCGTTTACATGAACGTGGACAGAGAAGCTATCCTCCGGGCCCTCAGGGGGGCTATGGAGGGGGTGGAGGGATTGCGAGGTGTGCACGTCTGCGCCAACACCGATTGGCCCCTGATCCTTGAAGTGGGCTATGACATCGTCAACTTCGACGCCTATGGATATCTCGAGGAGTTCCTCCTTTGGGGCGAGGAAATAAAAAAGTTCCTCTCGCGAGGGGGGCTGATCGCGTGGGGGATGGTGCCCACCCGGGCAGATGACCTCGGAAGGGTGGAGCCCGAAGAGCTCCTTTCGGCCCTAAAAAGGGGACTTCGGAGTCTTGGGGAGGCTGGGGTAGGGGAGGAGCTGCTTCACCGCTCCCTCATCACCCCCAGTTGCGGTGCTGGCTCCCTGGATGAGGACCAAGCGGCCAGGGCCTATCGGCTGTTAATGCACTTAAGGGATTCCTTGAGGGGAGAAGGATGAAGGTGACCCATTATCGAGACGTCCCCTCCCAACCGGTGGAGGGGACGGAAGGGGTACGGGTGAGATGGGTGGTAGGACCTGAGGATCGTCCCCCTCACTTCTACATGAGGGTTTTCGAAATAGCCCCTGGGGCCTCCACTCCCCATCACCGCCACCCTTGGGAGCATGAGGTCTTCGTCCTGAGGGGGGAGGGGTTTTTCGACTACGAGGATGAGTCCCACCCCATCCGGGAGGGAGACGTGGTCTTCGTAGAGGGGCAGGCCCTGCATCGTTTCAGAAACTCCTCCTCCCGGCCCCTCGAGATCATCTGCGTGATCCCCAAGGAGGGTGCGGGATGATCCTGGTCACCGGCGGTGCCGGGTTCATCGGCTCTCACCTCTGCGAGCGCCTCCTTGAAAGGGGGGAGGAGGTGGTTTGCCTCGATAACTTCAGCGATTACTACGATCCCTCCCTGAAGGAGGACAACATCAAGGGGCTTCTGGGCCATTCATCCTTTCACCTCATCCGCGGCGACGTCTTGGACCGGTCGCTCCTGGAAGGGCTCTTCAGCTCCTTTCCCATAGAGCGGATCGTCCACCTCGCGGCCATAGCGGGGGTGAGGGCCTCCCTGGAAGACCCGGTGCGTTATGTGAGGGTGGATGTGGAGGGCACGGTCAACCTCTTGGAGGTGGCCAAGGACCGGGGTGTGGAACAGTTCATCTTCGGCTCTTCCTCCTCCGTCTACGGAGCCAGGTCTCAGGGGCCCTTCCGGGAGGACGACCCGGTGGAGGCCCCTCTTTCCCCTTACGCCACGGCCAAAAGGGCAGGGGAGCTCTATTGCAAGACCTATCAGCAGCTCTACGGGGTCCCCATGACCATCCTCAGGTTTTTCACCGTTTACGGACCCAGGCAGCGTCCCGATATGGCCATAAGGAAGTTCGCCACCCTTATGCTTCGTTCGGAGCCCATTCCGATCTACGGCGATGGGAAGGCCCTGCGGGACTTCACCTACATCGACGACTGCGTGGAGGGGATTCTGTTGGCCCTCGACCATCCCTTTTCCTTCGAGGTCTTCAACCTGGGTGCGGGCCACACCGTGCAGTTGTTGGAGGTGGTGAGGTTGTTGGCGGAGGCCTTGGGGGTGGAGCCGAAAGTGGAGTTCCTCCCGCCGCAGAAGGGGGACGTTCCCCTGACCTTCGCCGACATATCCAAGGCCAGAGACCTCCTCGGATATGAACCCCGGACCCCTCTAAAGGAGGGCATTGAGAAGTTCGCGAGATGGCTGAAGGCCAGGGCTCCTTAGCCTGAATTCTCCGTAAGGTATCGCTTCTTGAGCCAATTAGTGAAGATTTTCTCTTTGACAAAGGACCTTATCCAAGGTATAAGGTAGCTCCTACCTTGGGAGGGATGGAGTTGGAGACTATCCTCAGGGACTTCGGCTTTGTCCTGGCCTTCGTGGTCTTGGCCCTCCTATTTGGGCTCATAGCCGTCTTCATCCCCCGTCTGATCGCCCCCCGGACCGTTGGAGCGAAGACCGAGAGCGTCTATGAGTGTGGCATGGACCCCTTCGGCAGTGCCTGGATAAGGTATGCGGCGCTCTTTTACCTCTACGCCCTGATCTTCATCGCCTTCGATGTGGATGTGCTCTACCTCTTCCCCGTCGCCACTAGTTATGTCCGAGGGGGAAAGCCGGAGGAGTTCTTGGCCCTGGCGGTGTTTGTGCTGCTACTGGTCTTGGCCATAGCCTATGCCTGGGGTAAGGGGGTCTTCAGGTGGAAGTACGAGGACCTCTGATCAAATTCGGGGTTCTGGAGAAACTCCTCAACCTGGCCCGGGCCAACTCCCTGTGGCCCATGACCTTTGGGCTCGCCTGTTGCGCCATAGAGATGATGGCCACCACGGCCGCCCGGTTCGACCCCGCCCGTTTCGGGGCTGAGGTGTTCAGGCCCTCTCCCAGGCAGTGTGATTTCATGATCGTCTCGGGCACCATCACCAAGAAGATCGCCCCCGTGGTGAGGACCCTTTACGAACAGATGGCCGCCCCCAAGTGGGTGATAGCCTACGGTAACTGCGCCATCTCGGGGGGGCCTTTCGTCTTCGAGGGGCAGTACAACGTCATCGAGGGGGTGGACAAAGTCATCCCCGTGGACGTATACGTCCCCGGCTGTCCCCCCAGACCGGAGGCGCTCCTCGAGGCGATCATGAAGCTTGAGGAGAAACTGACCGGCTACAGGCGCTTTCCCACCCCGGAGAGGAGATGGTAGCGGAGGAGCTGCTCAGAGGACTGGAGGGGCTTGGGCTGGAGATCAGGGAGGCCTTGTACGAGCGGCAGGGGTTTTGGTTCGACATCCACTGTCCAAGGGACAGAATCGTCGAAGTGGCGGAGGCCTTCGATGAGAAGGGCTATTGGATCGAGGACGTGCTCTGTGTCGATTGGAGGGAGCGTCTGGAGCTGCTCTATCACTTCAACCACTGGGAGGACCCCAGGAGGCTGTCGGTCAGGGTGCAGGTAGATCCCGCTGACCCGGAGGTCCCTTCGATCTGCAAGGTCTTCCCGGGAGCAGGGTGGCACGAAAGGGAGATCCACGAGTTCTTCGGGGTGAGGTTCAAAGGCCATCCCAATCTCGCCTATCTCTTTTTGCACGACGAGATCGACTTCTACCCTTTGAGGAAGGACCGCGTCCCGATACCCGAGGAGGACAAGAGGCTCCTCACGTCGATGGACTTCAGCCCCGAAGAGGAGGACGCCTTCTGGATAAACATGGGCCCCCAGCACCCCTCGACCCACGGTGTCCTGCGGCTGATCCTGAAGATGAGGGGGGAGTACATAGAGAGGGCTGAGCCTGTCCTCGGTTACATGCATCGCATGCAGGAGAAGATGGCCGAGGTCAGGACCTATGCCCAGTATTACCCTAACACGGCGCGGCTCGATTACGTCGGCCCTTTGGCCTTCAGCCAGTGTTTTGTCGGGGCCATGGAACGGCTCTGTGGACTCGAGGTGCCGGAGAGGGCCCAGGTGATAAGGACCATTACCCTGGAGCTGAACAGGATAGCGAGCCACTTGTTATGGCTCGGGACCTTTTTGCTGGATCTCGGCGCCACGACCCCTTATTTTTTCGCCTTCGACGACAGGGAGCAGATCCTCGACCTCATGGAAGGACTGACGGGGGCGCGGCTCACCTTCTCCTTCTTCAGGATCGGGGGGCTCTACGAGGACCTGAACGATGGCTTTCTGGAGGGGGTGGCGAGGTTCATAGAGCGAATGAAGAAGCGCTTTCAGATCTACGACGATCTGGTCACCGGTAACATCATCTTCGTGAAGAGGACCAAGGACGTGGGGGTCATCCCCCGGGAGGTGGCCAGGCGGTACGGGGCGACGGGGCCCACGTTGAGGGGATCCGGTGTGGCCTACGACGTCCGCAGGTCTGAGCCCTATGCCGCCTACAGCGATTTCCCCCCCGAGGTGGTGGTGAGGCAAGAGGGGGATTCTTACGCTCGGTACCTCGTGAGGCTCGAGGAGATCAAGCGGAGCCTCATGGTCTTGGAACAGGCGATAGAACGGGTCCCCGAGGGGCCCTTCAGGCTCCAGAAGACGCCCAAGAAGCCCGTCCCTGGGGAGGTCTACTTCGCCACCGAGAGCCCCAGAGGGCAGGTGGGCATCTACATCGTCTCCGACGGCACGGACAAGCCCTACAGGCTCAAGTGGCGGAGCCCTTCTTTTAGCAACCTGGCGGCCTTCACCGAGGTGGTCAAGGGGCAGTTGATAGCCGATGCGGTGGCGACCCTGGGGAGCCTCGACTTGGTGATCCCGGAGATGGATCGATGATCGAGTGGCTCAAACGTCGCTACAGGGAGGACTTCGGCGGCGATCCGCTGCGGTTGGCCCTGGCTATGGTCGGGTTGGCCATGATCCTGGCTGTGGTCGTGGCCTTTCTGTACCTGGTGGTGGGGCGGACGCTGAAGGCGGTCTGGTCGGCCTGGGGGTGGGACGTGGTGAGGCTGTTCTTGGGGATGGTGGGGGTGATGGCGGTCGTCTTCGGAAACGCCCTCTTTCTGGTCTGGGCTGAGAGGAAGGTGGCGGGGCACATGCAGATCAGGATCGGCCCCAAGGAGGTGGGGCCATACGGGTTACTGCAGTCGATCGCCGACTCGGCGAAGCTCCTGGCCAAGGAGATCATCACGCCCAGGCTGGTGGACAGGCCCCTGTATCTTCTGGCCCCCCTGGTGATTTTCGTCCCGTGTCTCGTGGCCATGGTGGTGATCCCCTTTGACGCAAGGCTTCAGGTGAGGGATATCAACGTGGGGGTGGTCTTGATATTGGCCTTCAGCTCCCTCACGGTCTTGGCCATCTTCATGGCCGGATGGGGGTCGGTAAACAAGTACTCCTTGATCGGAGGGGTGAGGAGCATCTCCCAGGGGATAGCCTATGAGATCCCCATGCTGCTGGCGATCATCCCTGTGGTGATGATGTCGGGGACCCTTTCCCTCAAAGGGATCGTGGAAGCCCAGAGCAGACTGTGGTTTGTGGCGGTGCAGCCGGTGGCGTTCCTGATCTACTTCATCTCGGCGGTGGCGGAGACCAACCGCACCCCCTTCGACCTGCCCGAGGCCGAGAGCGAGCTGGTGGCGGGTTATCACACCGAGTACAGCGGGATGCGTTTTTCGCTGTTCTTTTTGGCCGAGTACACCAACATGTTCATCGTCTCGGCCCTTGCCACCGTCTTCTTCCTGGGGGGATATAAGGGGCCGGTGTTGCCCGGGGTGGTCTGGTTCTTCCTCAAGACTTACTTCCTCATCTTCATAATCATGTGGTTTCGCTGGACCTTTCCGCGGGTGAGGTTCGATCAGTTGCTGAACTTCTCGTGGAAGTTGCTGATCCCCCTGGCCATGGCGAACCTGTTGGTTACGGGAGGGTTGCTGAAGTTATGAACGTGAGAGAGGTGGCAGGAGGGGCTCTGTCCCTGCTTAAGGGGATGAAGGTGACCATCAGGGCCTTCTTCGGCCCATCGGTGACCTGTCAGTATCCCAGGCAGACCTTGGAGCTGAGCCCGAGGTTCAGAGGCCACATCAAGCTGGTGCCGGACGAGCAGGGACGGCTCAAATGCAGGGTCTGCGGCCTTTGTGCGAGGAGTTGCCCCACAGACTGTATCGTCGTCGAGGGGGAGAAGCGGGAGGGTCAGAAGCACAAGACCCTGACGCGGTTTCTACTGGACTTCACCCGCTGTAGCCACTGCGGGCTCTGTGTGGAGGTCTGCCCCACCGGGGCCATAGGTTTCAGTCAGGATTACAACCTCGCCTCCTTTAAGAAAGAGGATTTCTACTTCGACCTCCTCGAGGAGTTCGAAAGGAGGCAGAAGCCGGTATGAACCTGGGGGAGCTGGTCTTCCTCTGCATCTCCGCCATGGTGGTCCTCGGGGCCTTGGGGGCGGTGCTCTCCAATTCCCTCGTTTACGCCGTGTTCTTTCTGCTGCTCGCCATGGGAGGGATAGGTGGACTTTACATCTACCTGGGGGCGCCCTTTCTGGCGATGATGCAGGTCCTCATTTACATGGGGGCGGTGGGGGTGCTGTTGATCTTCGCCGTGATGCTGGCAGGCCCCTTCTGGAAGCGTCCGAAGGAACGGGGGCCCTTCGTCAAAGGGGCGGTGGCCGTGGCGGTAGGGGGGCTGGCGTTGGTGGTCCTCCTCAGGATCCTGGGCCATCACCACTGGGAGGTGATGCCACCGAGGGCTTCAACCCCTGAGGAGGTGGGCAGGGCCATCATGGACCGCTTCCCCCTGGCCTTTGAGCTGGTGTCGCTCCTGATCGTGGCGAGCATCATCGCAGCGATCATGCTGGGGGTGCTCTCCCGGAGGAGGGAAGGATGACCCATCTCTGGGACAGGCCCGAGGTCTTTCAGTTCCTGGCCCTGTTTCTGTTGGGCTCGGGGCTTGTGGGCCTTATCTACCGAAGGACCCTTCTCGGGATGCTGATCTCGGTGGAGCTGATCATGAATGGGGCTGGGCTCAACTTGGTCCTGGCTGACCGCTTCTTCCACCCCACCGTGCCCACAGGGGAGGTCTTCACCCTTTTCATCATGGGCGTGGCCGCCTCCGAGGTGGCCATAGCCCTCGGGATAGTGCTCTTGCTCTTCAGGCGATCTAAAGGAATCGAGCCCGAAGGACTGAAGGAGCTGAAGGGTTGATGGAGGTCTGGAGCGCCAAGCCCCTCATCCCCGTGGTCGTCACCCTGGTGACGGTCTTCCTGGTGATCTTCTCCAGGCCCCGTCCCAACGTGCGCGAGTTCTGGTCCGTCGCGGGGTCCATCCTCACCTTTGGAACCGTTCTCCTGATGGTCCCATCCGTGCTGGGGGGTAAGGTCCTCAGGTACACCCTGTCGGAGATAGCCCCGGGGATCTCGGTGAGCTTTCGCGTGGACGGCCTTAGCCTCATCTTCGGGATCGTCTCCTCCTTCCTCTGGATCTTCGCTTCCTTTTACAACATCGGCTATATGCGCTCTCTCGGCGAGCACGCCCAGACACGCTACTACGCCTGCTTTACCGCGGCCATCCTTGGGGCCCAAGGGGTGGCCTACTCCGGCAACCTCTTCAGCCTTTACCTCTTCTACGAGATCATCACCGTGGTCACCTATCCCTTGGTGGCCCACCATCAGGACGAGGAGGCCTACGAAGCGGGGAAGAAGTACCTCTTTTACCTCATGGGGACCTCCAAGGGATTGCTCCTTCCGGCCATGGCCCTGACCTATGTGCTCTGTGGCACCTTGGAGTTCTCATCCACCATTCAGACCGGGATCTTTTCCCCCGAGGTGGGCAGGGCTTGGATCACCTTCGTCTACGTGCTGTTCATCTTGGGCTTCGCCAAGGCGGCCATCATGCCGCTTCACAACTGGCTCCCCTCGGCCATGGTAGCCCCCACACCGGTGAGCGCCCTGCTTCACGCCGTGGCGGTGGTCAAGGCCGGGGTCTTCTGCATAGCCCGGGTGATGCTGTCGGTCTTCGGGGTCAGGCTCTTGAACGACCTCGGCCTGGGGATATGGACCGCCTACTTCGTCTCCTTCACCATCATCATGGCCTCCGTGATCGCCCTCACCAAGGATGACCTCAAGGCGCGGCTTGCCTACTCCACGGTGAGCCAGCTTTCATACATCGTACTGGGAGTGGCGCTGCTCGACCCCATGGGGATCACTGGAGGGATCATCCACATAGTGAATCACGCCTTCAGCAAGATCACCCTTTTCTTCTGTGCAGGGGCCATCTACGTGGCCCACCACAGGAAGAAGATCAGTGAGCTGGGCGGGATCGGCTATCAGATGCCCTTCACCATGGGGGCCTTCGCCGTGGCCACCTTGAGCATGATAGGGATACCGCCGGTGGCGGGCTTCGTCACCAAGTGGTATCTGGTCCAGGGGGCTCTGGACGTGAGGGAGTTGGGGCTTGTGGTGGTGCTGATGGTGAGTTCGCTGCTGAACGCCGCCTACTTCGCCCCCATCACCTTCCGGGCCTTCTTCGAGGGCTCCGAGCGCCGCTTCCGCCTCCGGGAGGCCCCCGCCACGATGGTGGTGCCGTTGTGCGCTGCGGCCGTGATATCGGTTCTCATCGGGCTCTGGCCCGGGTTGTTCGTGGAGCTGATAAGGAGGGTCTTGCCGTGAGGGCCCTGGTGGCGTGGCTCAGCAAAAGGGTGCGAAAACTGAGGGATGGGCTTATAGCCTATTTGCTTCTCTTGGTGGTATTGGACTTTCTGCTGCCGAGGCACCACCCTCGCTACTGGTTTGACGAGGTCTTCGGCTTCTGGGCTGCCTTCGGCATCGGGGGGTGCTTTTTGCTGATAAAGGCCTCCAAGGGGGCAGCGCACCTCTTCCTGGCCAAGACGGAGGACTACTATGGAGGCTGGTGAGGTGTTCATCCACCCGGGGTTCCTCTACCTGTTCGGCTGTCTCCTCATACCGCTTCTCGGGAGGCGTTTGAAGAAGGTCTATCTGCTGGCGATACCGCTGGCCTCCATCCTGGTGGTGGCGGGGCTGAAAGAGGGGGTCTACTGGAGGACCCACTGGTTGGGGATCGAGATCGTCCTCGGGAGGGTGGACAAGCTCAGCCTCTGCTTCGCCTGGGTCTTCACCATCATGGCCCTGCTCGGGGTGCTTTATGGCCTCCACCGCCCTGAGGACGGCCACCACATGGCAGCTTACTGTTATGTGGGCAGCTCCTTGGGGGCGGTCTTCGCCGGGGACTACCTCTCCCTTTTCCTCTTCTGGGAACTTATGGCGGTCTCCTCGGTGTTTTTGGTCTGGTACAGGAGAGTCCCTCAATCCATCAGGGCCGGCTTCAGGTATTTGCTGGTGCACGTCTTCGGGGGCTTGAGCCTCTTCATGGGGATGATGATGCGCTACTGGGCCACCGGGTCCCTGGCCTTCGGTCCGATCCCCGAGGGGGCTGCGGGCCTTGCAGAGTACCTGATCCTTGGGGGCTTCGCCCTGAACGCGGCGGTGATCCCCCTTCACGCGTGGCTTCCCGACGCCTACCCCGAGGCCACGGTGGAGGGGGCGGTGTTCATGTCCGCCTACACCACCAAGACCGCGGTGTACGTGCTGGCCAGGGGCTTTGCGGGCTATGAGGTCCTGGCGGTCTTGGGCACCCTGATGACGGTTTACGGGGTCTTCTATGCTGTGATCGAGAACGACATGCGCCGGGTGCTGGCCTATCACATCATCAGCCAGGTGGGGTACATGGTGGCAGGGGTCGGCATCGGTACGGCCATGACGCTTAACGGCGCCTGTGCCCATGCCTTCGCCCACATCATCTACAAGGGGCTCCTCTTCATGGGGGCAGGGGCGGTGCTCTATGTGGTGGGCACCTCCAAGCTCTCCGAGCTCGGGGGACTGTGGCGCTTCATGCCCTGGACCATGCTCTTTTACATCGTGGGGGCTGTATCCATCAGCGGGTTTCCGCTCTTCAGCGGCTTCGTCTCCAAGACCATGACCGTCACTGGAGCCCACGAAGCGGGCAGGCCCGTGCTCATGGCCCTGATGGAGCTCGCGGCCATCGGGACCTTCCTCTCGGTGGGTCTGAAGGTCACCTATTTTGCCTTCTTCGGAAAGGAGTCGGGGAAGGTGGCGAAGGAGCCACCCTGGAACATGCTCCTGGCCATGTTTTTGGCCTCTCTGGCCTGCTTCCTCATCGGGGTCCATCCCAAGCTGCTGTATCAGCTCCTTCCCTTTGAGGTGCATTACCATCCCTATGCGGCCCACCACGTGGTGGAGACCCTCGAGTTGCTCTCCTTCACCGGGCTTGTCTTCTTCCTGTTGGTGAAGAAACTCGAGCCGGAGCCGAAGGTGAACCTCGACATGGACGTCTCCTACCGGATGGGGGCCAAATACTTCATGTGGTTCGATCAGAAGGTGATCGCTGTGCTCGACGCCCTGTGGGGGGAGCTCTGGAAGGTGATGGGTCTGAAGGCCCTTTTTGGGGGTGCATGGGCCTCGTCGTCCTTCGATCAGGTGGGAATCGACGGGGTGGTGGACGGCACGGCTTACGGCCTCAGGGGGATCGGGGGATATGTGCGGAGGCTCCAGTTGGGGAGCCTTCAGCTCTACATCGCCCTGAGTGTGGCCATGGCCTTGATGGTCCTGGCCTTGGCGGTTTTGGAGTAGGAGATGGAGCTGCAGTTGGTCCCGAACAGCCTTCCCTATCCGATCCTCTCGACGGTGACCTTTCTGCCCTTGGTGGGGGCGTTGCTGCTGATCTTGCTCGAACGCGAGGAATGGATCAAGGCAGTGGCCTTGACTGCGACGCTGTTGAACTTCTTCCTGGCCCTACCCCTGCTCTTCGCCTTCGACCCCGAGGTCCTGGGATTCCAGTTCGTGGAGACCAGCTCTTGGTTTCCCTTCCTGAAGGCCCGTTACGCCCTTGGGGTGGATGGGATCAGCATGCCCCTGGTGATGCTGACGGTCTTCCTCAGCCCCCTTTGCGTCCTCTGTTCGTGGAGGGCCATAGAGCAGCGGGTAAAGGAGTTCATGTTCTGCCTGTTGCTCATGGAGACCGCCATGGTGGGGGTCTTTGCATCGCTCGACTTCGTCCTCTTTTACATCTTCTGGGAGGCCATGCTGATCCCGATGTATCTGCTGATCGCCGTTTGGGGTGGTCCACGGAAGGACTACGCATCCATCAAGTTCTTCATCTACACCTTGGTGGGAAGCGTCTTTCT